>Ga0209810_1000099_pt1 | contig 269437 bp, 278 predicted proteins | sample Coa_R1_7_FD_187159 | JGI IMG/M metagenome (GOLD analysis project Ga0209810, IMG submission 187159) | Surface soil microbial communities from Centralia Pennsylvania, which are recovering from an underground coalmine fire - Coalmine... | ecosystem: Environmental > Terrestrial > Soil >...
AAAGCCGAAGCGCTGATCAAGACGCTGCTGCGCGAGTGGTGCTACCGCTTCGCCTACCCCAGCAGCGCCAACCGCGCACGCGCCCTCCCCGGCTACCTCCGCTGGTACAACCAACGACGACCACACAACTCCATCGGCGGCCGGCCGCCAATCAGCCGTGTCTCACACGTCTGTAGTCGGTACACCTAGCGGGCTCGGCTGCTCACGCGCGACCGCTCCGCCGGGCGCGTGCGCCCTGACGGGCGCAGGCGCCACGGTCTCCCGCTTTGCTCGCGCGTGAGCCTGCGAGGGCCATTCGCCGGTGGGCCGCACCCGCGCACGTCGCGCGCGGCGACGGAGCCTAGATCTGCCAGCTGCCGCCGACGAGGATCGGCACCTCGTCGCCCGCTTTCGTTCGGCCGGTCACCTTCACCTCGTCGGAGCCGACCATGAAGTCGATGTGCACGGCGCTCTCGTTGATCCGCGGGATGTCGGCCGGGTCGCCGATCGGGGCGGAATACGCATCGCCGAACGCGAGGTGACTGGCGGCGTTCTCGTCGAGGAGCGTCGAGTAGAACGTCCGGCCGAGCTTGCCGATCCGGCTCTCGCGGTCGACGAGCGCGACCTCGCCGAGGCGCGCGGCGCCCTCGTCCACCGCGCAGTTCCGGCGCAGCGCGTCGGCGTTCGTCTCCGCCTCGATCTCGACCGCCCGCCCCTCGTCGAAGCGGACGCGCAGCGCGTTCACCACCGAGCCCGAGACGTCGAGCGGCTTCGTCGCCGACACGACCCCGCTCGTCCGGCTCGGATCGGGCGTCGTGTAGACCTCTTCGGTCGGAAGGTTCGGCACGAAACGCACGCCGCGGCGGGTGTGTGACGCGCCGCCCTCCTTTGCGAACCGCGAGCTCGGCAGCAGGCCGACCGTCAGATCCGTCCCGGGGCCCTCGAAGTGGAGCGCGTCGAGGTCGAGCAGGTCGAGCCGCCGCGCCGACTGCCAGATCTCCTCGATCCGCTCGAGCCACGCTGCCGCCGGATCGGGCTCGTCGAGCCGGCAGATGTGCGCGATGTCGCGCCACAGCTGCTCGAGCGGGGCCTCGGCCGAGAGCTCCGGGTACACCTTCGCCGCCCACGCCTCGGTCGGGAACGGCGAGATCGTCCACGCGACGGAGCGGTCGTCGATCGTGCGGAAGACCTCGGGCAGTCGGGGGAGCCGGTCGAGGCCCGCGCGCGCGGGGTCGACCCCGTCGAGCAGGCCGGGCGGGACGCGCGGGTCGAGCACGATCCGCGCGGCGTCGAGCTCGCCGAGCTCGAGGATCCGCCGTCCGAGCCACGGCGGCACCCACCCGAGCGTCTCCTCGCGCGCCCGCGAGGCGCGGATGCGCTTCACCTCGGGATCGAAGTACTGAACGTCGACGTAGCGCGCGCCGCGGTCGTAGGCGCGCGCCGCGATCGCGCGGACGAGCGGCCGCGCCTCCGGCAGCGCCTCGACGGCGACGACCTGATCCTCCTGCACGTTGGCCCCGACGGAGACGATCAGATCGGCGTACCGATCGATCAGCGTGTCGTCCATCCGGCGGGCACTGTACTGTGCGGCGCGGCAACGAACCCCTTTAACCCGGTCCAGCGAGGCCGGAAAGGAGTCGGATGACGATGCACGTCCCCTCCCAGGCCGAGGCCGGGAAGATCCTCCTCGACGCGGAAGCGCTCTCGCGAACCCTCTCGCGGATCGCGCACGAGATCATCGAGGGGAACCCCGACCTGGACCGCGTCGCGCTCGTCGGCATCCAGACGCGCGGCGTCCCGCTCGCACAGCGGCTCGCACGCCTGATCGAGGAGCGCGCCGGCGACGCGCCCGAGCTCGGCGCCGTCGACATCACCTTCTATCGCGACGACGTCCAGGTCCGGGGCGGCGAGGCGCCGCTGCACGCCCAGCCGCTCGTACGCGAGACGCAGCTGGACTTCCCGCTGGAAGGGCGCACCGTCGTGCTCGTCGACGACGTGCTCTACACGGGGCGCACGATCCGCGCCGCGATCGAGGCGCTCTTCGACTACGGCCGGCCCGCGCGCGTGCAGCTCGCCGTGCTCGTCGACCGCGGCCACCGCGAGCTGCCGATCCGCCCCGACCACGTCGGCAAGAACCTGCCGACCGCGCGCTCGGAGCGGATCCAGGTGCAGCTGCTCGAGATCGACGAGGTCGACCAGATCCTGCTCGTCCCGAACCCGGAGGAGGGGTCGCAATGAGGAATATCCGGCTCGTCGGCGACGAGCTGCGGCCGCCGGCGCGGCCCGCGCGTCGCCATCTGCTCTCGATCGCCGATCTGACGCGCGACGACGTGGAGCGGCTGCTCGGCACCGCGCGCACGTTCGCGTCCTCGCTCGAGCGCGAGGTGAAGAAGCTGCCGACGCTGAAGGGGCGGCTCGTCGTGAACCTCTTCTACGAGTCGTCGACGCGTACGTCGTCGAGCTTCGAGCTCGCGGCCAAGCGGCTCTCCGCCGACACGCTCACGGTCAAGTCGATCGGCTCCTCGGTCGACAAGGGCGAATCGCTGAAGGACACGGCGCGGACGCTCGCGGCGTACGACCCCGACGTGATCGTGATCCGCCATCCCCAGATCGGTGCACCGCACCTCGTCGCGCGCGAGACGAACGCGCACGTCGTGAACGCGGGCGACGGCAAGCATCAGCATCCGACGCAGGCGCTGCTCGACCTGTACACGCTGCAGGACGTGCTCGGCGCGCTCGACGGGCTGCACGTCGCGATCGTCGGCGATGTCCTCCACTCGCGCGTGGCGCGGTCACTCGTCCAGGCGTTCGCGCTCGTCGGAATCCACTGCACCCTCGTCGGCCCGCCCGCCTTGCTGCCGCGCGACCTCGACGTCGAGCAGTCGAGCGACATCGACGCGACTCGCGACGCCGACGTCGTCTACGTCCTGCGCATGCAGCACGAGCGGATGCAGGCGGGCGAGAACTACGTGCCGTCGCTCCGCGAATATACGGCGCGCTGGGGGATCACGCCCCAGCGGGTGCGCCCCGGCCAGAAGGTGATGCACCCGGGGCCGATGAACCGCGGGGTCGAGATCGATCCACGCGTGGCCGACTCGCCCGACTCGCTGATCGAGCGGCAGGTGCGGTCGGGACTCGTCGTCCGGATGGCCGCGCTCTACGACGTGCTGACCGGCGGGCCGGTCGGCGTCCGCGCGCTCGCGGCGGCGGAGGTGGCGTGATGCTGGCGCAGCGGCACCAGGCGCAGGCGAACGTCGTCTTCCGCGGGGCGCGCGTCCTCGATCCGGCGGAAGGAATCGACGCGAGACTCGACGTCCGCATCGACAACGGCGTGATCGCCGCGCTCGGCGAGCGGCTCGACACGAACGAGCATCGTGTCGTCGACGCGGACGCGCTGCTGCTCGCGCCGGCGTTCGTCGACCCCCACGTCCATCTGCGCACGCCGGGTCGCGAGGACGAGGAGACGATCGCGAGCGGGACCGCAGCCGCGGCCGCGGGCGGCTACTGCGCGATCCTTGCGATGCCGAACACGGATCCGGTCGTCGACTCCGCGGCGACGCTGGGCTCGCTCGTCGAGCGGGCGCAGCAGGATGCCGAGGTCGGCGTCGCCTTCCTCGCGGCGATCACGCGCGGCCAGGCAGGCGAAGAGCTGACCGAGATGGGCGAGCTCGCCGAGGCCGGGGCGATCGCCTTCTCGGACGACGGCGTTCCGGTCGCCTCCGCGGGCCTGATGCACCGGGCGCTCCAGTACGCATCGACGACCGGGCGCCCGCTGGCGCTGCACTGCGAGGAGCCCTCGCTCTCGCGCGGCGGGCAGGTGCATGCCGGCGCCGTCGCGGCCGAGCTCGGCTTCGCCGCCTACCCGTCGATCGGCGAGTCGGTGATGGTCGAGCGCGATCTCGCGCTCGCGGCCTACGAAGAGCAGCCCCTCCACCTGCTGCACCTCTCCGCAGCCGAATCGGTCGCCGCGCTGCGGCGCGCGCGAGAGCGCGGGGTGCGCGCGAGCGCCGAGGTGACACCGCACCATCTCGTGCTGACCGACGAGGCCGTGCGCAACCTCGACCCGAACGTGAAGATGAACCCGCCGCTGCGCGCCGACTCCGATCGCCTCGCGCTGGTCGATGCGCTCCGCGACGGGACGATCGAGGCGATCGCGACCGACCACGCTCCGCACGCGCGCCACGAGAAGGACGTGCCGTTCGAGGCGGCTCCGTTCGGCGTGACCGGGCTCGAGACGGCGTTCCCCGTGCTCTACTCGCAGCTCGTCGAGCCGGGCGTCCTGCCGCTCGCGACGCTGCTCGAGCGCATGTCCGCCGGCCCCGCACGGATCTTCGGGCTCGAGCGGCCGCGGATCGCCGCGGGTGCGAAGGCGAACCTCGTCCTGATCGATCCGAAGGGTGTGACTCACGTCACCGAAAGCGGCTTCCGCTCGCGCTCGGCCAACTCCTGGCTGCTCGGCCGCACGCTCTCGAGCCGCATCGCGATGACGGTTGCGAACGGCGCGGTGGTTCACGAATGAACGCATTAGTGCTCGAAGACGGCACCGTCTTCGAAGGCGAGTCGGTCGGCGCGGAGGGCTTCGCGTGCGGCGAGGCGGTCTTCACGACGGCGATGACGGGCTACCAGGAGATCGTCACCGATCCGAGCTTCGCCGAGCAGCTCGTCTGCTTCACCGCGCCGATGGTCGGCAACTACGGCGTCGATCCCGCGCGCTCGGAGTCGACGCGGCCGCATGCGCGCGCAGTGTTCATGCGCGAGGCGCGCGGACCCGCGTGGACGGACTGGCTGTGCGAGCGCGGAGTCGTCGCGCTCAGCGGGATCGACACGCGCAGCGTCGTGCTGAAGCTGCGCGAAACCGGCTCGATGCGCGGCGTCGCGGTCGCCGGCGAAGGCACGGTCGCGGAGGCAGTCGAGACCGCCCGATCGCTCGACGGTATGCACGGTCGTGCGCTCGCGGCCGACGTCTCGACGCGCGACCCGTATGTGTTCAGCGACGCCGGGAGCGTGCGCGTGGCGGTCGTCGACTACGGGTGCAAGCGCTCGATCCTGCGACGACTCGCCGCCGCCGGCGCCGCGGCGACCGTGTATCCGCACGACGTCGACGCGGACGAGCTCGCCTCCTACGACGGCGTCTTGCTCTCGAACGGCCCCGGCGATCCGGAGCCGCTCGACGCCGAGACGGAGACGGTGCGGAACCTGCTCGGCCGCGTGCCGATCCTCGGCATCTGCCTCGGCCACCAGCTGCTCGGGCGCGCGACTGGCTTCACGACCTCGAAGCTGCCGTTCGGCCACCGCGGTGCGAACCATCCCGTGCTCGAGCGTGCATCCGGCCGTGTGCTCGTGACGGCCCAGAACCACGGCTTCTGCGTCGACGCGAGTGAGGCGCCGGAGGTCACCCACGTCTCGCTCTACGACGGGACGGTGGAAGGGCTCGCGTTCCCGAGCGAGCGCGCCCGCTCGCTGCAGTTCCATCCGGAAGCCGGCCCGGGCCCGCACGACGCGTGGCCGTTGATCGAAGGATGGGTGGCCGACCTTGCCGCGTAGAGACGATCTCCACTCGATTCTCCTCATCGGCTCGGGGCCGATCGTGATCGGTCAGGCGTGCGAGTTCGACTACGCCGGCTGCCAGGCGCTGAAGGTGCTGCGCGAGGACGGGTTCCGCACGATCGTCGTCAACTCGAACCCGGCCACGATCATGACCGATCCCGGCTTCGCCGACCGCACGTACATCGAGCCGCTCGACCTCGAAGGCGTCGCGTCCGTGCTGCGCCGCGAGCGGCCCGACGCGGTGCTGCCGACGATGGGCGGGCAGACTGCGCTGAACCTCGCGCGCGAGCTCTCACATGCAGGAGTTCTCGACGAGCTCGAGATCGAGCTGATCGGGGCGCCGCTCGACGTGATCGACCGCGCCGAGGACCGCGAGCTCTTCAAGCGCTGCGTCGAGTCGACCGGATTGCGCGTCCCGACGTCGCGCATCGTCACCGAGCTTGCCGAAGACCTCGGGAGGGTTCCAGCGGTCGTGCGCCCGGCGTTCACGCTCGGCGGCCACGGCGGCGGCTTCGCCGAGACGGAGGAGGAGCTGCGGGCGCACGTCGAGCGCGGCCTGCGCGAGAGCCCGATCGGGCAGGTGCTCGTCGAGGAGTCGGTGCGCGGCTGGGACGAGTTCGAGCTCGAGGTCGTCCGCGACCGCAAGGACAACGTCGTGATCGTCTGCTCGATCGAGAACCTCGACCCGATGGGCGTGCACACGGGCGATTCCGTCACCGTCGCACCGCAGATGACGCTCTCGGACGAGGCGTTCCAGGAGCTCCGCGACGCCGCGGCCGCAGTCGTGCGCGCGGTCGGCGTCGAATGCGGTGGGTCGAACATCCAGTTCGCGCGCGACCGCGTCACCGGGTCGATTCGCGTGATCGAGATGAACCCGCGCGTGTCCCGCTCGTCCGCGCTTGCGTCGAAGGCGACCGGCTATCCGATCGCGAAGGTCGCGGCGAAGCTCGCCGTCGGCTACACGCTCGACGAGATCCCGAACGACCTGACGAAGACGACGCCCGCGAGCTTCGAGCCGACGCTCGACTACGTCGTCGTGAAGATGCCGCGCTTCGCGTTCGAGAAGTTCCCGGGCGCGGACTCGCGACTCGGAACGCAGATGAAGTCGGTCGGCGAGACGATGGGCATCGGCCGCACGTTCCTGGAGGCGTTCGCGAAAGCGGAGCGCGGGCTCGAGGCGCGGCTCGACTGGCATCCCGAGAACCTGCACCCGTGGTTCGCGCGCGAGCTCGAGTCGCTTCCCGCCGAGCGCGAGAAGCAGCGCACGCAGCGCCCGGTCTACCGCCGGATCGACTCGTGCGCCGGCGAGGTCGCGGCGCAGTCGTCGTACTACTATGCGACGTGGGGCGAGGCGGACGAGGCGCCGCCGACAGGCGACCGTCCGCGCGTGGTCATCCTCGGCAGCGGTCCGAACCGGATCGGACAGGGCATCGAGTTCGACTACTGCTGCGTGCACGCGGCGCAGGCGTTCCGAGCGCTCGGCTACGAGGCGGTGATGGTGAACTCGAACCCGGAAACCGTCTCGACCGACTACGACACGAGCAACCGCCTCTACTTCGAGCCGCTCGACCCTGCCGCTGTGCTCGCGGTGTGCGAGCGCGAGCGGCCCGAGGGCGTCGTGATCCAGTTCGGCGGGCAGACTCCGCTCAAGCTCGCGGGCACGCTCGAGGCGGCGGGCGTCCCGATCCTCGGCACGCCGTTCGGCGCCGTCGACCTCGCCGAGGACCGCGAGCGCTTCGGCCGGCTCACGAACGAGCTCCGCATCCGCGTGCCGCCGTGGGGAACGGCGGACGACCCGGACGACGCCGTCGCGGTTGCCGACGAGATCGGCTACCCCGTGCTCGTGCGCCCGTCGTATGTGCTCGGCGGCCGCGCGATGCGCATCTGCTATTCGGCGGAGCAGGTGCGCGAGGCGATGTCCGGCGTGCAGGGACGGGTGCTCGTCGACCGCTTCCTCGAGGACGCCGTCGAGATCGACGTCGACGCGCTGGCCGACGGAACGCTCGGTTACGTCGCCGCCGTGATGCAGCACGTCGAGGAGGCGGGGGTGCATTCCGGCGACTCCGCGTGCGCGCTGCCCGCGCCGTCACTCGATCCCGCGACCTATTTCGAGGTCTGCCACGTCGTGCGGCGGCTCGCACGCGGGCTCGGAGTCGTCGGCCTGCTGAACGTCCAGCTCGCGATCGCGGAGGGCGAGCTCTACGTGCTGGAGGCGAATCCGCGCGCGTCGCGCACCGTTCCGTTCGCGTCGAAGGCGACGGGCGTCAATCTCGTGCAGGCGGCGTGCAGGCTCGCGCTCGGAACCCGGATCGGCGAGCTCGGCCTGCCGCCGGAGCGGCCGCCCGCACAGGTGAGCGTGAAGGCGGCGGTCCTGCCGTTCGCCCGCTTCCCCGGGGCCGACCCGGTGCTGGGGCCCGAGATGCGGTCGACGGGTGAGGTGATGGCGAGCGCGCGCGACTTTCCCACCGCGTTCGCAAAGGCGGAGCGCGCTGCAGGACGCCCGCTCCCGTCGCACGGCACGGCGTTCCTCTCCGTGCGCGACGCCGACAAAGCCGCGCTCTGCCCGGTCGCCGCCGCCCTCGCCGGTCTCGGCTTCGAGCTCGTCGCAACCGGCGGAACCGCGCACGCGCTCGCCGTGGCAGGGCTGGAGGTCACCACGGTCGAGAAGGGGCGCCCGGTCGTCGACTTGATCCGCAAGGGGCGCATCGACCTCGTCGTCAACACGCCCGAGGGCGGCAACGCGCGCTCCGACGGGTACGCGATCCGCGAGGCGGCGCTCGCCGCGCGGATTCCGTGCATCACCACGCCGTCGGGTGCGGCGATGGCGGTCCACGCGATCGCGTCCGCGCGGCGCGAGGAGGCGGTCTCGCTCCAGGAACGGATCGAGCTGGAGGCCGTCGGTGGCTAGTCGCCGCGAGCGGCTGCGGGTGCTCGGCAGCGAGCCGGTCGCGCTGTACACGCTGCTGCGGCTCGAGCGCGGCGGGCTCGGGCCCGGGCTGCCCGGTCAATTCTTCATGCTCGAGGCGCCGGGACGCCTGTTGCCGCGGGCGCTCTCGCTCTGTCTCGCGCCGCCCGGCGAGCTCGCGTTCCTCGTCGATCCGGTCGGGCCGGGCACGGAGGCGCTGTGCGCGCTCGAGCGCGGCGACGCGATCCACGTCTTCGGGCCGCTCGGCAACGGCTTCCGGCTCGACGTCGCCCGGCCGCTGCTCGTCGGCGGCGGCATCGGGATCGCACCGCTGCCCTATCTCGCAGAGTTGCTGCGCTTCCCGCCGGCGGTGCTCGGCTTCCGCAGCGAAGCGCACGCCGAGGCGGCGTCCCTGCTGCCGGGCGCCGAGGTCGTCGTCGACCCGGTGCTTGTAACAGACTCCAACTTGCGCGGGTTCGACGTGCTCGCGTGCGGCCCGGAGCCGATGCTGCACGCGATCGCCGCGCGCTGCCCGGATGCGCAGCTCGCGTGGGAGGCGCCGATGGCGTGCGGCTACGGCGCCTGCTACGGCTGCGCGGTCGAGATCGACGGCGAGCTCAAGCGGCTGTGCGTCGAGGGGCCGGTGCTCGTTGCTGCTTAACGCCTCCGGCTGCCTCGACGCGCTCACCGCGCCCGAGGTGGCGCGTCAGCTCGACGTGTTCGTGACGAAGACGATCACGCCGCTGCCGCGCGAGGGGAACGCGCCGCCGCGGATCGCCGAGACGGCGGACGGGATGCTGAACGCGATCGGCCTCGCGAACCCCGGGCGCGAGCGCTTCCTCGCCGACCACCTGCCGCGACTCCGGGAGCTGGGGCTGCCGCTCTGGATCTCCGTCGGCGGCTTCTCCGCCCGCGACTACGCCGAGACCTGCGCTGTGCTCGAGGACGTCGAGGCGATCGAGCTCAACCTCTCCTGCCCGAACGTCGACGAGGCGGCCGACTCCGCCGCCGAGATCGTCGCCGCCTGCCGCCGCGCGACGGCGCTGCCGCTGTACGCGAAGCTCTCGGCGGCGCATTCCGACATCGCGACAGTCGCACGTGCGGTCGAAGACGCCGGCGCGGACGGTCTCTCGCTGATCAACACGCTGCGCGGGCTCGCCGTCGACCCGCGCACGTTGCGACCGGTGCTCGCGCGCGGCACGGGCGGCCTCTCCGGACCGACGCTGAAGCCGGTCGCTCTCGCTGCGGTCTACACGTGCGCGGCGGCGACCGAGCTTCCGATCGTCGGAATGGGCGGGATCACGAACGCGCAGGACGTCGTCGATTTCATCGCGTGCGGAGCGCGCGACGTCGCGCTCGGCACCGTGCTGTTCGGCGATCCCGGCGCGCCGAGGCGCATCCGCGACGAGCTCTCCGTTGTCCAACTGGACGACAGCGGCGCGGCCGAGCGCCTTCGTGAATTCGCCGTGAAAGCGCCTGCTTGATCGCCCTCGGCAGTTCGGTAGTATCGGCGCCCCGGCCTCAATGTCTCCGTCGAAGACCGCCACCCACGCTCCCGTCCGTTCACTCGACCAGCGCATGGATGCGCTCAGGCGGGCGAACGACGTGCGGGTCCGGCGCGCGAAGCTGAAGAAGGATCTCAAGGACGGGCGTGTGCGGATCGAGACCGTCCTCGGCAACCCGCCCGAGTACGTCGAGACGGCGAAGGTGATCGACATCCTGATGGCGGTTCCCAAGTTCGGCCGGGTGAAAGCCGCGCGCTTCCTGAACACGTGTCGCATCAGTCAGTCGAAGACCGTCGGGGGGCTGTCCGAGCGTCAGCGCACGGAGCTGATTGAGCTCTTCAACAGGTAGTCGCGGCCGGCCGTCCGCGGTCGTCGTGACCGGCCCGTCCGGCGCCGGCAAGGGAACGCTGATCCGGCATCTGCTCGCGCGCGTGCCCGAGCTCGAGGTGACGATCTCCGCAACGACGCGCGAGCGCCGGCCCGGCGAGCAGGACGGGCGCGAATACTGGTTCTTGACGCCCGACGAGTTCCGCGCGCGCATCGAGTCGGGCGAGTTCCTCGAGCACGTGGAGTACGTCTCGGGGCACCGCTACGGGACGCTGAAGTCCGAGCTCGACCGGATCCGCGCGAGCGGGAAGATTCCGTTGCTCGAGCTCGAGACCAAGGGCGCGCACACCGTGAAGGAAGAGGATCCGGCCGCCGTGACGATCTTCGTCTCGGCGCCCGTCGTCGAGCTCGAGCGCCGGCTCCGGGAACGGGCGACCGAGTCGAGCGGCGAGATCGGCGAGCGGATCGCGCTCGCGCAGCGGCAGCTCACGGAGGCCGAATCCTTCGACTACGCGGTCGAGAACGACGAGCTCGAGCGGGCAGTCGACGAGCTGACCGAGCTCGTCCGCGGACTCGTCACGCCTGCCGGTACCATGTCGCGGCCATGATCCATCCCCGCGTCGACGATCTGCTCCAGAACGTGGACTCCCGCTACGCCCTCGTGATCGTGAGCGCGAAGCGGGCCCGGCAGATCAACAACTACCACCACCAGCTCGGCGAGGGCACCTTCGACGACAACCCGCCGCCGCTCGTGGAGTCGCGCTCCAAGAACTACCTCACGATGGCGCTCGAGGAAGTCTCGGAGGGCCTGCTGACCTACGACTATTCCTCCTAGGCGCTTCTAGGCACACTACGGGCCTATGGCCCGAGTGCTGCTAGGGGTCAGCGGGGGGATCGCGGCGTACAAGGCGTGCGAGGTGTGCCGCCTCCTCGTCAAGGGAGGGCACGAGGTCGTGCCGCTCGTGACGCCCGCCGCCGAGCGCTTCGTCACCGCCGAGACGTTCCGCGCGCTGGCGCGTCGGCCTGCGTCCGAGGACGTCTACGTGCATCTCACCCGTGCCGACCTGCTCGTCGTCGCGCCGTGCACGGCCAACACGCTCGCGAAGCTCGCACACGGGCTCGCCGACAACGTGCTGACCGAGGCGGGGCTCGCGCACCGCGGGCCCGTGCTCCTGGCGCCCGCGATGAACCCGCGCATGTGGTCGCACGCCGCGACCCGCGCGAACGCCGAGACGCTGCGCGCCCGCGGCGTCGTGCTCGTCGGGCCCGACGAGGGCGAGACGGCCGAGGGCGAGCTCGGCGTGGGGCGGATGGCCGAGCCGGAGGACATCGTCCGGGCCGCGGAGGAGCTGCTCGCGGGGACGGGACCCCTGCGCGGCAAGCGCGTGCTCGTTTCCGCGGGTGGCACACGCGAGCCGATCGACAGCGTCCGCTTCCTCGGCAATCGCTCGTCGGGCCGGATGGGCGTCGCGCTCGCCGAAGAGGCGCGTCGGCGCGGCGCCGAGGTGACGCTCCTCGCCGCGAATCTCGCCGTTGCGCTGCCGCCGCGCGTCGAGGTGGTCGAGACGCCGACTGCCGGCGACCTCGAGCGTGAGGCCCTGTCACGCGATGCCGACGTCGTGATCATGGCGGCCGCCGTCGCGGACTACCGCCCGCCCGTCGCGCTCTCGACGAAGCGGCCGAAGGACCGCGACGCCTGGACGCTCGAGCTCGAGCCGACGACCGACATCCTCGCCGCGCTCGGCGAGCGGCACCGGCCCGGGCAGCTGCTCGTGGGCTTTGCCGCCGACCACGGCGAGCGCGGGCTCGAGCGCGCGCGCGAGAAGCGCGAGCGCAAGCGCGCAGACCTGATCGTCTTCAACGACGTGTCACGCGACGACGTCGGCTTCGAGGCGGTGGACAACGAGGTGACGCTGCTCGGGGCCGGCGGCGAGCGTTCGATCGCCAAGGCGTCGAAGGGCGAGATCGCCGCGGCGATCCTCGACGAGGTGGAGCGGCTGCTGCTTGGCTGAGCCCGCCGTCGCACCTGCCGCCGCCGATCTCGTAGCCGCGATCGTCGCCAACCTCGGCCGGGTCGTGCATGCGCCGACCGAGACACTGCACCGCTTCGTGCTCTGCCTCGTGGCCGAGGGCCATCTGATCATCGAGGACTTCCCCGGCGTCGGGAAGACGATGCTCGCGAAGGCGCTCGCGCGGACGCTCGACTGCTCGTTCTCGCGGTTGCAGTTCACGCCCGACCTCCTGCCCTCGGACGTCACCGGCGTCAACGTCTTCGACCAATCGACGAATGCGTTCGAGTTCAAGCCGGGACCGGTGTTCGCGCATCTCCTGCTCGTCGACGAGGTGAACCGGGCGTCGCCCAAGACGCAGGCGGCGCTGCTCGAGTGCATGCAGGAGAGTCAGGTCACCGTCGACGGCGTCACGTACCCGCTCGAGCGGCCGTTCATGGTGATGGCGACGCAGAACCCGATCGAGTACGAGGGGACGTATCCGCTGCCGGAGGCGCAGCTCGACCGCTTCACGATGCGGATCGAGCTCGGCTACCCGCCGCTCGCCGACGAGGCCCGCATGCTCGACGAGCAAACGCACGTGCCGCCGCTCGAGTCGCTCGAGCCTGTCGCGTCGGCCGAAGACGTGGTCAGGCTCGCCGCGCAGGCGCGTGACGTCTATGTCGAGGAGAGCCTGGCGCGATACGTCGTGGCGCTGCTGCGCACGACGCGCGCCGACCCGCGCCTCTATCTCGGCGCCAGCCCGCGTTCGGGCATCGCGCTTCTACGGGTTGCGAAGGCACGTGCCCTCGCCGACGGCCGCGGCTACCTCGTGCCTGACGACGTGAAGGCGGTCGCACCCGCCGTGCTGCCGCACCGGCTGATCCTCGGCCCCGAGGCGCGCTCGGCGGGCCTCGACGGCGCCGCGGTCGTCGCCGAAGCGCTCGAGAAGACGCCAGTACCCGTATGACCCCGCGTGGCCGCGCCGTCGCCGCGTTCGGCGTGCTCGTGTACGTCGTCGCGTGGGTGTTCGGCTCGCGCGCGCTGTATCCCGTCGCAGTCGGCCTGCTGCTCGCCGATGTGCTCGCCTTCGCATGGGTGCGCGCGTCTTCGCGGCCGGTGCACGTGCGACGGCACGGCGCGGCCCGCGACGTCGTCGAGGGCGACAGCGTCCGCATCGACCTCGAGGTCGAGACGCCGGCGGGTCTCGCGCCGCCGACGCTCGTCGCGCACGAGTCGCCGGGACGGCTCGGAGAGCACCGCGTGGAGCTGCAGCGCGTCGGTGCTCGCCGCTTCGCGGGCAGCTACGACCTGCGTGAGGTGCCGCGGGGCCGCTACGCATTCGACGCGGTGCGCTTGACGATCCAGGATCCGTTCGGTCTCGCACGCTCGCAGCTCGTGCAGGGCGAGCCGCAGGCGCTCGTCGTGTATCCGCGGCTCGTCCGGCTCGAGCGTCTCTTCTCGGAGGGCAGTGCGCATGCCCAGGACGGGCGGCGCCTTCTGCTCCGCCGGCCCACCGGGTACGAGCTCCACAGCGTGCGCGAGCATGTCGAGGGCGAGTCGCTCCGCAAGGTGCACTGGCGCTCGACCGCGCGCCGCGGCCGGCTGATGGTGAAGGAGCTCGAGGACGCGCCGCGGGACGAGGTCGTGGTGCTGCTCGACGGCCACGCTGCGCGCGCCGAGACGTTCGAGGTCGCGGTGCGCGCCGCCGGGTCCGTCCTGCTCGCCCATCTGCGGCGCGGCCGCCGGTGCGCGCTCGTCGTCAACTCCGCGGCGCGTGAGTCGCAGACCGTGACGTCGGAGAGCGACTGGCGTCGTGCGCTCGAGATCCTCGCAGGCGCGGAGGCGAACGCGCACACGCCGGCGTTTGCGCTTCTGCAAGCGGGCGGCGGCGCCGCTGCGCGTTCGCTCGAGGTCGTGGTCGTGACGGCGGCAGTCGACGTCCCGCTCGCCGACCGTCTCGTCCAGCGCACGCTGTCGCGCCGCGGCGCTGCAGTCGTGTACGTCGACGCCGGCGGCGAGCCGGCGCCGCAGCTCCTCCGCCTGCAGGCGGTCGGCGTGCCGGTCGCAGTCGTGCGCCCCGGCGGCGATCTGGCCGCCGCGCTCTCGGGAGCGGAGGCCCGCGTTGCGTAGAACCCTCGCCGTCTCGCTCGTGCCGGCCATCGTCGTGACGACGGCCTGGCTCCGTCTCGAGAGCCCGATCGACTTGCCGCTGCGCTCCGTCGCCGTCGCGGCGCTCGCGCTCCTGCCGGCGGTCGCCGCGCCGCTCGCGGCGCGCGCCCTCGTGCTGTGCGTCTCGGCCGCGGCAGTCGCGTGGATCGCCTTCGACGCCTCGCCGGTCCACCCGCTTCGTCTCTTCGGTGCGGTCGGCTCGCGCTTCTCCAACGGCTTCCTCGACTTCTATGCGGTGAAAACGCCGTTCGACCCACGCGTGCATGCGGAGATGCGCGGCGTGATCCTGACGGCGGTCTTCGGCTTCACGCTCGCCGTCGCGCTGGCGGTCGCCGCGCGCCGGCCGCTCGCCGCGGTGCCGGCCGTGGTGGTCGGCGCCGGCTGGCCGGCGACCGTCCGCGGGCCGGCGGGCGCGCTCGTCGTCGGTGCCCTGATCCTGCTCGCCGTGCTCGCGGTGCTGTCGGGGCTCACGAGCCGCGGGGTGCCGCGCACGGTCGTCCCGGTCGCTGCCGCGCTCGTCCTCGCCGGCGTCGTCGCATCGACCTCTGCGGCCGTGGCGAAGGGCGAGCTCGTCGCCTGGCAGCACTGGAATATTCGCAACGCCTCGCAGGAGCCCGTGAGCGTCTCGTTCGTCTGGGACGCGCAGTACGGCGGGATCCACTGGCCGCGCAAGCGGACGACCGTGCTCGAGGTGAAGGCGCCCGCCCGCTCGCTCTTCTGGCGCGCGGCAGTGCTCGACGAGTTCACGGGCAGCCGCTGGGTCGAGGAGCCCGCGCCGCTCCGCGGCGACACGCTCGAGCCGCAGCACGCACCGGAGCTGCGGCAGGACGTCCGCATCCTCGCGCTGGCCGATACGCGGCTCGTCGGCGCAAGCGTGCCGGTGCGCTTCGACGCAGGCGACGCGCCGATCGTCTCGCGCGCCCCCGGGATCGCCGAGCTTCCCTCCGGGCTCACGCACGGGTTCACGTACACCGTCTGGAGCAAGGCGCTGCAGCCGACGGCGGCGGAGCTCGAGCGCTCGCGGCCGGTCTACCCGCCGGAGCTCGTCGAGCCGGGGACGTTCCTCGACGTCGCCCCGGGAGTGACGTCGCCGTCCTTCGGGCGCCCGCGTTCACCGAAATCGCCGGTGGGTCGTCTCGCGGTCGAGGTTGCGGGAAGCGCGAGGACGCCGTACGCCGCGGCTGCCGCGCTCCAGCGCTGGTTCCGGACGACCGGCGGCTTCCGCTACACGAACTCGCCGCCCTCGAGCTCGCTCGACGATTTCATCCTGCGCACGCGCGCCGGGTACTGCCAGCATTTCGCCGGGGCGATGGCGCTGATGCTCCGCTATCTCGGCGTGCCCGCGCGCGTCGCCGTCGGCTTCTCGAGCGGTCGGTACGACGCGAAACGCGGCCTGTGGCGTGTGAGCGACCACGACGCGCACGCGTGGGTCGAGGCGTGGTTCCGCGGGTACGGCTGGTTGCCGTTCGACCCGACTCCGTCCGGCCGTCCCGAGCGCGGCGAGCTGAACGCGCCGTACGCGCAGATCGCTCGGACCTCCGGCGCGAGCGTTGCCGCCGGAGCGCCGACCGGCGGCAACGCGACGAACGGGTCGCAGTCCGAGCACCGGCACGGTGATACGCCGTTCACGGGCGTTCCCGTGTTCGCGGCCGGCTCGGGCCACTCCGGCAACGGTTGGCAGCAGAGCCTGTTCATCCTGCTCGCGCTCGTCGCGGCCGGATCTGCGGTGGCGGTGGCCGGCTCCAAGATCGCGCTTCGGCGTGTGCGCTACCTGACGCGTGACGCACGCGCCCTCGCCGGCGCGTGCCGGCGCGAGCTCGCGGACTATCTCGTCGACCAGCGCATCGACGCCGCGCGCAGCGCGACGCTGCACGAGCTCGGCGAGCTCGTGCGCCACGAGCTCGCGGTCGAGCCGGACGCCTTCGTCGCCGCCGCGACGGCGGCGCGGTTCGGCCCGCCCGACGGCGCCGCACGCGCGGCGCGCGATGCTCGGCGCGAGCTGCGCAGGCTCGTACGGCGGATGCGCACGCGGTTGCGGGCTCGAGACCGGCTGCGCGGGCTGTTCTCGCTCCGCTCGCTCGGCTACGCGTCCTGATGGACGCGGTCGTGATGGCCGCGGGCGAGGGGACACGGCTCCGGCCGCTGACGGAGCGCTGGCCGAAGCCGGTGCTGCCGATCGACGGCCGGCCCGTGATCGCCACGCTGCTGCGCGAGCTCGCAGCCGCCGGCTGCGAGCGCGTCTTCGTCGTCACCGGCCATCTCGCCGAGCAGGTCGAGGAGCTCGTCGGCGACGGGTCGGGCTTCGGCGTCGAGATCGTCACGGCGCGGCAGCCGTCGGTCCTCGGGTCGGCCGACGCGGTCCGGCGCGCGGTCGGCGCCGGCGCCGAGGCGCCGGCGCTCGTGACCGCAGCCGACACCGTCTATACGGCGGGCGACGTCGGTCGCTTCGCGGAGGCTGCGCGCAGCTGGGCCGGTGCGGTCGCCGTGCGTCGGCAGCCGCCCCCGTCGCCGCCGCACCGGTTCGCGGTGCGGATCGAGGACGGTCGCGTGACGCGCGTCCTCGACGACGATCCGGCGAACCCCTTGTCTGGTGCGCCGCTCTGGCTGCTCGGCCGCGCGCTGCTGCCGTTCCTCGAGGATCTGCCGGGGCCTCCGTACGAGCTCGCGTCGGCCGCGCAGCGGGCGATCGACTCGGGCGTCCGGATCGCGGGCATCGAGATCGGCCCTACCCGAGACTTGACGCATCCGATTGACTTGGTGCAGGAGAACTTTCCCTATCTGGGGTCATGAGCGAAACCACCTACAGCCTCTTCCAACAAGGTCGCGCACATCTGAAGCGGGGGATGGCCGCGCAGGCGACCGTTCCGCTCGAGAAGGCAAAGCGCCGCGAGCCGGACAAGGCCTCGATTCGCGAGGCGCTCGGGATCGCGTACTTCCGCATCCGGCGCTGGGACGAGGCGGAGGCGGAGTTCCGGAAGCTGCTCGAGCTCTCCCCGGTGAACGACTACGCGCACTACGCGCTCGGCCGTACGCTCGAAAAGCAGGGGCGCGTGCGCGAGGCGAACGGGCACTACAAGCTCGCGAGCTCGCTCCGCCCGAGCTCGTCGCACTACAGGGCGCGCATCAAAGAGCTCAACTGACGCGCGTGCGCGCCGTCTGCCAGCGCGTCTCAGCAGCACGCGTGCGCGTCGGCGGCCACGTGGTGGGCGAGATCGAAGCAGGCCTGTGCGTGCTCCTCGGCGTCGCCCGCGGCGACGTCGAGGTCGAGCGCCTCGCGGCGAAGGTCGCGCGCCTGCGGATCTTCCCGGACGACGAGGGGCGGTTCGACCTGAGCCTCCGCGACGTCGGTGGCGCAGCGCTCGTCGTCTCGCAGTTCACGCTGGTCGCCGATACGAGCAAGGGCAACCGGCCGAGCTTCGGCGACGCCGCACCGGCTGAAGAGGCCGAGCCCGTGTACGAGCGGTTCTGCGCCGCGCTCGAGGCGGCGGGCATCGACGTCGCGCGCGGAATGTTCGGGGCGCGGATGGCGGTGGAGCTCGTGAACGACGGCCCGGTGACGATCGTGCTCGACGCGTGAAGCTGCTCGTCACAGGCGGAGCCGGCTACCTCGGGGCCGAGGTGTGCCGTCTCGCGGCCGCGCGAGGCGACGAGGTGCTCGCGACCCGTCTGCATCGCGAGCCGCCGTACGGCCGTGCGATCGACCTCGACGTCCGCCGACCGGATGCAGTGACCCGGGCCCTGCTGCGCCACGGGCCGCAAGCCGTGATCCACACGGCCTACGTCCAGCACGGCGACGCGCTGGAGGAGACGATCGTGGGCGGCAGCCACGCCGTGGCCGAGGCTGCGCACCGGTGCGGCGCGCGACTCGTCCATCTCTCGACCGACCTCGTCTTCGACGGCGAGCAGGGCGCGCCGTACTCCGAGCGCGACGACCCGCGGCCCGTCACGGCCTACGGTCAGGCGAAGCTCGACGCCGAGCGGCTCGTCCTGCGCGCGCATCCCGACGCGACGCTCGTGCGTACATCGCTTCTCTACGGGCGCCCCGGCGGGCCGCAGGAGGCGCTCGCGCTCCGCGACGACGTCACGTTCTACACCGACGAGATTCGCTGTCCCACGCGCGTCGACGAGCTCGCCGCCGCGCTGCTCGAGCTCGTCGGCGTCCCGCACTCGGGCCCGCTCCATCTCGCTGCGCCGCAGGCCGTGTCGCGGTACGAGCTCGCGTGCCTCCTGCGGGCTCGCGGCGGCCGCGATGCCCGGACGGTCCGCGGCGCGCCGAGCCCGCGCGACGGCCGAGCGCGGAATGTCGCGCTCGACTCCTCGCATGCCGCCGCCACGCTCCGTGCGCCGCTCACGGGAATAGGCCGATCGGCCTAGGCCTTGCTACACTCGACCCACCATTTTCACCGGTTCGGCGGAATTGGGCCCCACGGGCCCATTTTTTTTGAGAGCGAGCGATGGCGACGACATACGAAAAGGAAAAGCAGCTTCAGGACGAGATCGGGCCGAGGATCGAGCACGACCTCCCCGGCGTGGAGGTGCTCGCCGTCGAGCTCGCGAATCCGGAGCGCTTCGTCGTGTACGTCGACCATCCCGAAGGCGTCGACCACGCGCTCTGCGTGCGCGTCACCGACGTGCTCCGCGACTATCTCCGTGAGTACACCGTCGACGTGTCGTCGCCGGGGACCGAACGACCGTTGCGCAAGCCCGCGCACTTCGCCCGCGTCGTCGGACGGCGCGTCTCGGTACGCACGCACGAGCCGATCGAGGGCCGGTCGAAGTTCAACGGGGAGCTGCAGGACGCAGGTGCCGACGCGCTCGCGCTGAGCGTCGACGGCACGACAATCGAGATTCCGTACGAGACGATCGTGCGGGGCAACTTGATCGACGAGAGGTAGACCATGAGCCAGGAGATCATCGACGCTGTCCGCGAGCTCGAGCGCGACAAGGGGATCGAGGAAGGGACGCTCGTCGCCGCCATCGAAGACGCGCTGCTCGCGGCGTACAAGAAGACGCCCGGTGCGGCACGGCATGCCGTCGTCGAGATGGACGAGCAGGGCGACTCCCACGTCTTCTCGATCGAGCTGCCGCAGGATCTCGAGGTGCGACTGCTCGAGGAAGCGCGCGAGCGCAAGCTCGAGGAGCTGGAGCGGCTCGAGGAGGAGACGGGCGAGCGCCAGCACACGCTCATCTCCGACGACGATCTGGAGATCGACCTCTCCGACGTGCCGGAGGAGCAGATCGCCCGCACCGAGGTGACGCCCGAGGGATTCGGCCGCATCGCCGCGCAGACCGCGAAGCAGGTGATCCTGCAGCGCATCCGCGAAGCCGAGCGCCAGATGATGTACGACGAGTACATCGACCGCGTCGGCGAGGTCGTGACCGGGATCGTCCAGCAGGCCGGCGACCGAAACAACGTGCTCGTCGACCTCGGCAAGGTCGAGTCGCTGCTCCCGCGCTCCGAGCAGGTCGACGGCGAGCGCTACGAGCAGGGCTCGCGCATCAAGGCGGTGATCACCGAGGTGCGCAGCGGGACGAAGGGGCCGCAGGTGATCCTCTCGCGTCGCGATCCCGAGCTGATCAAGACGCTCTTCGAGCTCGAGGTGCCGGAGATCGCGGACGGTCTCGTCGAGATCCGCGGCGTCGCGCGCGAGCCCGGCTACCGCTCGAAGATCGCGGTCGAGTCGCACGCGCAGGGCGTCGATCCGGTCGGCGCATGCGTCGGCCCGCGCGGCTCGCGTGTGCGCATGGTCGTGTCGGAGCTCCGCGGCGAGAAGATCGACATCATCCCGTGGAATCCGGAGCCGGCGCGCTTCGTGGCGAAGGCGCTGTCGCCGGCCCGCGTGCGCGAGGTCTACCTCGACGACGACGCGCGCGAGGCGACCGTTGTCGTCCCGGACGACCAGCTCGCGCTCGCGATCGGCAAGGAGGGCATGAACGCCCGCCTCGCCGCACGCCTGACCGGCTGGAAGATCGACATCCAGAGCGACACCGAGTTCGCGCAAGCCGAGGCGGAGGCCGCGTTCGGCGGCGGGGAGGACGGCGAGGGCGAGGAGTTCTCCGGCCGCTGCGCCGCGATCCTCTCGAACGGCAAGCGCTGCCCGAACGCCGCACTCCCCGGCTCGAAGTACTGCGGCGTCCCGGCACACCAGGAGCTCGCGCTCCACGATGCAGACGACGAGGAGCCCGTCGTGACGGAGCCCGAGCCGGAGCTCGAGGCGCGCGCCGACGAGCTGCCGCCCGATGCCGAGTCGGTCGGGCCGTCGCTGCCGGAGCTCGAGGTGGAGGCGGTCGAGGAGCCGGATTCGGTGCCGCCGGTGGTCGCGCCGGCAGAGCTCGATCCAGAGGAGCCCGCAGTCTCGCCGCATGCCGGGCTGGCACCGCCGGCCGAGGTTCCGGCCGGGATCCCCGTCGAGCACGAGGAGCGCTCGGACGAGGCCTGATGGCAGAACCGATCAGGCGGTGCGCCGGCTGCGGACGCCGCGCGCCGCAGCGGGAGCTGCAGCGGTTCGCTGCGGTCGCAGGCCGGCTCGTCCCGGGCCGGGACGTGGCGGGCCGGGGTGTGTACACGTGCCGGCGGCTCGTCTGCTTCGAGCACGCGCGCTCACAGCGCGGGTTCGCGCGTGCCCTGCGCCGGAGCGTCGACGTCGATCCGGCGCTCGCCCGTCTCTACACTGAGGAACCGCATGGCCAACGGAGGCAATAGACCGAACAGACCGCTCCGCCCCCGCGGCGGCAGCGGCCCCGGCAACCGCCGCCGCCGCGTCGTCATCGACAACCAGGCGGCGCGGCCGCGCCAGGACCAGCGGCAGGCGCGGAGCCAGGACGGCGCCCGCCGGGAGCCGCGGCAGGCGCCCGCGGCGCCGAGCGGTCCCGTCGCCGTCGAGTCGGGTGTCAGCGTCCGCGACTTCTCGCAGGCGCTCGGCGTCTCGATGCCCGAGATCATCAAGATCCTGATGGGACTCGGCCAGATGAAGACGGCCACGCAGTCGCTGACCGACGACGAGGTCGAGCTGATCGCGAGCGAGCTCAAGCGCGAGGTCACGATCAAGCACGCCGCCGACGAGGGCGACGAGCCGGAGGTGTTCGACGACGCGGAGGACGAGCTCAAGGCGCGCCCGCCGGTCGTCACGATCATGGGGCACGTCGACCACGGCAAGACGACGCTGCTCGACGCGATTCGCCAGTCGAAGGTCGTCGAGACCGAAGCGGGCGGGATCACACAGCACATCGGTGCGTACCAGGTCGACGTCGACGGCCGCAAGGTGACGTTCCTCGACACGCCGGGCCACGAGGCCTTCACGGCGATGCGGGCCCGCGGCGCGAAGGTGACCGACATCGCAGTGCTCGTCGTGGCCGCCGACGACTCGGTGATGCCGCAGACACGCGAGTCGATCTCCCACGCGCGCGCAGCCGAGGTCCCGATCGTCGTCGCCGTCAACAAGATCGACCTTCCGAACGCGAACCCCGACCGTGTGCTCGCCGATCTCTCCGCCGACGGCCTGCAGCCGGAGGAGTGGGGCGGGACGACGCAGGTGGCGCGCGTCTCCGCCAAGCAGCAGACGGGTCTCGACGATCTTCTGGAGCGCATCCTGCTCGTCGCGGATGCCGAGCTCGACCTGCGTGCGAACCCGGACGCGGAGGCGTCGGGGCCGATCATCGAGTCACGGCTCGACATCGGTCGCGGCCCCGTCGCGACGATGCTCGTTCAGCGCGGCACGCTCAAGGTCGGTGACGCGATCGTCGCAGGCGACGCGTGGGGGAAGGTGCGTGCGCTCTACAACTACAAGGGCGAGAAGCTCAAGCACGCGAAACCGGGCGATCCTGTCGAGATCCTCGGCTTCGACCGGCCGCCGACCGCGGGCGAGCTCGCCCGGGTCGTCGAGAACGAGCGCGGCGCGCGCGACGTGGCGCAGAAACGGGCCGAGCGGCTGCGGCGCGAGCAGCGCGCGCAGACGCGGCCGAGCGCGGTCTCGCTCGAGAATCTCTTCGAGAGCATGCAGGCCGGCGAGGTCAAGGATCTGAACCTCGTGGTCAAGGCGGACGTCCAGGGCTCGGTCGAGGCGATCGTCGGCGAGCTCGAGAAGATCCAGCATCCGGAGGTGCGCGTCAACGTTATCCACCAGGGCGTCGGCGGCATCACCGAGAACGACATCATGCTCGCCGCCGCGTCGAGCGGCATGGTCATCGGCTTCAACGTGCGTCCGAACGCCGAGACGCGCTCGGTCGCCGAGCGCGAAGGCGTCGCGATCCGCACCTACGATGTGATCTACAAGCTGACCGAGGACATCGAGCGCGCGCTCGTCGGCATGCTCAGCGCCGTCAGGACCGAGGAGACGATCGGAGAGGCCGAGGTGCGGGAGACGTTCCGTGCCTCTCGCGTCGGCACGATCGCGGGCTGCATGGTCACGAACGGCGTTCTGCGGCGCGGAGCGCAGGTACGCGTGATCCGCGACAGCACGGTCGTCTATACGACGACGATCGACTCGCTCAAGCGATTCCAGGACGACGCGCGCGAGGTTCAGGAAGGCTTCGAATGCGGCCTCCACCTCGCGAACTTCGACGACGTCAAGGTCGGCGACGTGCTCGAGGCCTTCGAGACGCGCGAGATCGAGCGCACCTCGCTCGACGAGCCGCCGTCGGCGGCGTAGCCCCGACAGCTCCGCCGCAGCAGTCGCTTCAATGGCGCCATGGCCAGCGGGTTCGTCGGCGTGCTGACGATCGAGCTGCACTTCCCGGAGGCGCACTCGCTCAAGGAGAAGCGCCATTACCTTCGCTCGGCCAAGGCCCAGCTGCAGAACCGCGTCGGCGCCTCGGTGGCCGAGGTCGACCATCACGACGTCTGGCAGCGGACGCGGCTGACCGTCGCATGCGTCGCGCGCGAGCACGGCGAGGTCGAGCGCCTGCTCGACCAGGCCGAGCGCTGGCTTCGCGGCCAGGAGTGGGACGTCGCGCTCGCCGAGCGGCTCGTCGTCGATCCCGACGACGAGAGCGGCTCGCTTGAATACGGCCCATGACGGAGCGGATGCGCAGGGTCAACGAGTCCGTCCGCCAGGTGCTCGCGGAGGCGCTGCCCGAGCTGAAGGATCCGCGGATCGGCCTCGTCACGATCACGGGCGTCGACACCTCGCCGGACCTGCGCTACGCAACCGTCTTCGTGAGCGTCCTCGGCTCGGTGAAGAAGCGGACCGCGACGCTGCGCGGGCTCGAGGCGGCCCACGGGCTCCTGCAGTCGCGCATCGCCCGCGAGCTCCGGATGAAGCGGACTCCTCAGCTCACCTTCGAGTACGATCCGACCGTCGAGCACGGCGTGCGGATGAGCAGGCTGATCGATGAGCTCGCACCCGAGGATGACGCAGACACCGAGTGACCTCCAGGCAGTGGTGGACGCGTTGCGCGAACGCGACCGCTTCCTCGTCGTCACGCACGAGAATCCCGACGGCGACGCGCTCGGCTCCTTGCTCGCGACGTCGCTCGCGCTCCGTCAGCTCGGCAAGGACACCGTGATGTTCCTCGCCGGGCCGACGCCGCTGCCGCGCGAGTACGCATTCATGCAGCTCGACGGGCTCCTGCGCGAGCTCCCGTCCGACGTGTCGGAGCGCACGGTGATCGCCGTCGACTGTGCGAAGGCGGACCGGATGGGCGTCGCGACCTCGGCGCTGCTCGCGAGCGCGCCGTTCGTGATCGACATCGACCACCACCACGACAACACGCGCTTCGGTCACGTCAACCTGATCGTCGCCGACGCGTCGTCGACCGGGGAGGTGCTTCGCGACGTCTTCCGCGAGCTCGGGGTCGAGCTCACCCCGGAGCTCGCCGAGCCCCTCTACATCGCGCTCGTCACCGATACAGGACGCTTTCAGTACACGAACACGACGCCGAAGGCGCTCCGGCTCGCGGCCGAGCTCGTCGAGGCGGGCGCGGACGTCCACGCGGTGTTCCAGCAGGTCTACGAATCGATCGAGTTCGCGAAGCTGAAGCTGCGAGCCCGCGCGCTCGAGCGTGCGCGCGTGCTCGAGGGCGGGCGGATCGTGGTCTCGTACCTGCTCCGTGCCGACTTCTCGGAAGTCGGAGCAGCGGAACCGTACTCGGAGGGGATCATCGACGAGCTGCGCGCCGTCGAGGGCGCCGAGCTCGCCGTTCTGATCCGCGAGCCGCCGCGTGACGACGGGCCGACCCGTCGCGTCTCCCTGCGTGCCTCGATCGACGAGCTCGACGTCTCGGCGATCGCGCGGAGCTTCGGAGGCGGCGGCCATCGCCAGGCCGCCGGTTTTTCGAGCGACCGCACGATCGACGAGATCACCGAGCTCGTCCGCGAAGGGTTCGTCGCCCAGCGTGCCGCCGCGAGCGCTTGAGCCTGCGGGCGTCGCGCTCGTCGACAAGCCCGCCGGCCCGTCGTCGTTCGCCGTCGTCGCCCAGATCCGCCGCATGACGGGCGCACGGACCGGGCACGCGGGGACGCTCGACCCGTTCGCGACCGGCCTGCTGCTCGTGTTGTCCGGTAGGGCAACTAAGATCGCGCCGTGGCTCGTCGGACTCGACAAGCGCTACCTCAGCGAGATCGACCTCACCGCCCGCACGTCCACGGGCGACCCGGAGGGCGAGCCCGTCGAGCGCCCGATTCCCCCGAGCGCCGCCGAGCTCGAGGAGCGGCTCGCGCGCCTCCGCGGCGAGGTGGAGCTGCCGATCCCGGCCGCGTCGGCGGTCAAGATCGGCGGGGAGCGCGCCTACCGGCTGGCGCGACGCGGCGTCGAACCGGCGATGCCGCTTCGCCGCTCGACGGTGTACGCGCTCGACGTCATCGCGTATATCGGCGACGCTGACCGCGTGACCGCCGCCACGCTCGACCTCCGCGTCAGTTCCGGCACGTACGTTCGTGCGATCGCCCACGCGCTCGGTGGGCACTGCAGGACGCTGCGGCGGACGGAGGTGGGGCCGTTCACGGTCGACTCGGCGAGTCCGCCCGGCGCGTTCGAGCCGGCGCAGCTCCTGCGGGAGGCGGAGGTGCTCGCGCGGATCGGAGTGGCGGCGTGATCGTGGCGCATGCGCCGGAGGAGCTCGCGCCGGCGCGACGTGCCGTGGCGATCGGGACGTTCGACGGCGTCCACCGCGGCCACGAGCGGGTGCTCTCCGCGGCCCGGACTCCGGGCCTTCGGTCGACGGTCGTGACGTTCGACCCGCATCCACGGCTCGTGCTCGGCTTCCCGGTCGAGCTGCTGACGACGCTCGAGCGGCGGCTCGAGCTGCTCGAGGCCGCGGGCGTGGAGGACACGCTCGTGCTGCCGTTCGACGAGTCGTTGCGGGCGCTTGCGCCCGAGGAGTTCGCAGACCGTGTGCTGCGTGCGATCGGCACGGAGGTCGTCGCCGCAGGAGCCGGATTCCGCTTCGGCCGCGGGCGCGCCGGCGACCTCGAGCTGCTCGCCCACCTCGGCTTCGACGTTCGACCGGTGCCGATCCTGGACGGGTGCTCGTCGAGCGAGGTACGTGCGCTGCTCCATGCCGGCGACGTCGAACGTGCGGCGACGCTGCTGGGACGGCCGCCGGAAGCGGACGGGATCGTCGTGCACGGGGCGGGCCGCGGCCGGCTGCTCGGGTTCCCGACGGCGAACCTCGATTCGCCGCCGGACCTGCTCGTGCCGGCCCTCGGCATCTACGCCGGCAGTGTGCTCGGCCGCCGGGCGGCGATCTCCGTCGGGACGAATCCGACCTACGGCGGAACGGAACGGCGCGTGGAGGCCCACCTGCTCGACTTCGACGGCGACCTCTACGGACAACGGCTCGTGGTCGAACTGTGGCAGCGGCTGCGCGACGAGGCGACGTTCCGCTCCGAAGCGGAGCTGATCGCGGCGATCGAGGTCGACGTCGCGCAGACCCGCGAGGCGGTGCGCCCGGGCTGACGGGCCGCCGGCCCCTGCCGTCGCGCAAGTTTGTGCGGGTCGAGGCGTCTTCTTCCGTATGGAGGCGATCGCGCCGGGATCCGCACCGCTCGCCGTCTTCGAGACCGTCCGCTGCCTCGAGTGCAGCGAGATCTACTCGAAGCCGGTCGCAGGCGGAACCGTCGACAAGAATCCCGGCTGCCCCGTCTGCGGCTATGTCGGCTGGATCCCGCTCAGCCTGCCGCACGAGCCGCGACCGCCGCTCCGCTCCGTCGCGGATCCGCGGCCGTCCCGCTCCTAGCGACGGCGCTGACGCCGCCGAAATAGTGGTGGCGCTCTTGCCAGCGCCGCACGCGACGTCCGGCCGCCTCGAGCGCGGCGAGGCCGTCCTCGTCGACGCCGGGCTCGGCGTTCACGACGTCCTCGGCCGGATGCACGCGGGGCCGGTCGACGGCGGCCTGCGGCTCGAGGCCCTCGTCGAGGATGCCGGCGGCGACGGTCACGAGCGCCGTCCGCAGCCGCGTTCCGCCTGCGGCGCCGAGCGCGAGCTCGAGGCCGGCCGGATCGAACACGAGCGTCGGCGCCATCATGCTCTGCATCCGCTCGCCGGGCACGAGCGGCCCGACCACGAGGTCGCGCTCGCCGAGCATGCTGTTCAAATGGAGGTCGAGGCCGGGCAGCCAGTCGCCCGACCCGAGCCCGAGGCTCGTCGTCAAGACACAGGCGCTGCCGTCGGGGTCGACCGCGACGAGATTCGTCGTGTGTGTCTCGGGCGCCCGACCGGCGTCGAGCGCGCGTACGAGTGCGACAACCCTGTCGGCCGCAGACAACGCGCGCACGCTCGGCACCCGCGCGAGCGCCTCCGGCACGCCCGAGAGGCTGCCGCGCGTGAGCAGGCGCCGTCCGAGCCAGTCGACTTCGACAGGCTCCGACCAGATCGCGCCGTACGCCTCGAGGTCGGCGCGCGTGACGAGACCGCCGCGCTCGTGCATCAGCTCGAGGAGCGACGTTCCGATCGTGCCCGCGTACACGCTGTGGCAGCCCTCGTCTGCGAGCAGCTCCAGCGCGTCGACGAGACCCGGCTGCTCGAGCCGATCGCCGGTCCGCAGCAGCGTGCCGCCGGGAGCGTAGATCCGCGCGCCCTCGCGCAGCGTCATCACCGGCTCGAGCATCGCGAGGCAGGCGACGTGCGCCGCCGGCATCTCGACGCCCTCCGCTGCGAGCCGGAGCGCCGGCTGCACGAGCGCCCGCCACGACAGCCGTCCGTGTGCGCGCCAGAGCGCGTCGAGCCCGGCAGGAACGCCGGGGACCGCACACGAGGCGGGCCCGACGGCGTAGTGCACGAGCTCGGCGCCGAACGGAACCTGCATGTGCAGAAGCTCCGGCTCGTGCGCCGCCGCGTTACCGAGCCCCGGCACGGCACAGAAGCAGTCGAGGCTGCGCGTGCGGCCGGAGCCCGCGTCGAAGTAGATCGCATGGCCGCCCCCGAGCAGTCCCGTCATCACGGTCTCCGCGACGCACGAGGCCAGACAGGCCGCGACCGCGGCGTCTGCCGCGGAGCCGCCGTCCTCGAGGATCTCGACGCCGGCCAGCGCCGTCGCCGGGTGTCCTGCCGCGACTGCCGCGATCATGCGACGCGCGGCAGCGCGGTCCAGCCGACGCGCCCGACGCCGTCGCGCGGGAAGTCGACCCGATGGCCCATCAGGATGCCGCGCGCGAAGCCGTAGACGCCGTCGCCGACGGGCGAGACGAGGTACCGCCGCTCGATCGTCGACCCCGTCACCGGATCGGGCTCGCGCTCGACGATCGCGTCACGCTCGACACGGACGTCCACGTCGTCGAGCGCGTATCGCCCGGCCGGAGGAGGCGGCGTCGACGCGCCGTCCGGTCCCGCCGTTTGCGGCAGGACGCCGAGCGCCTCGACGATCCGCCGGGTGAGCCCATGCCCGCGCCAGCTGTTCGTCAGCACCGCGAGCACGAGCTCCCGTGCGGGAACGAGGAGGAGCACGGCCTGGTAGCCGCCGACCGAGCCCTCGTGGTCGAGGACGCCGTCGCGCACCCACCAACCGAGCGCGTAGTGCGCGCCGAGCGCCTGCGCGTGCGGCTCGTGGAGCTCGGCATAGCCGCGGCAATGGGCGAGCCCGTAGCGAACGAGATCGCCGACGGTCGACCAGAGACCGCCGGACGCCACGCGGGCCGCGGGATAGACGTCGGTCGCAACGAGGCGGTGACCTGTCTCGCCCTCCTGGACGTGGCCGCGTGCGGGCGCGCGCGGCTCGGCGAATCCCGTTGCCGCGAGCCCGAGCGGCTCGAGCACCCGCGCGCGCAGCGCCCGCTCGAACGACGTGTCGAGCGACGCACCTGCCTCCCAGTAGCCGGCGTTCGAGTACGACCAGAGCCCACGGCAGGCATCCGGCAGCGGCCGCGTCGACTCCGGCCGGTACCCCGCAGTGTGCGAGAGCAGCGCACGCCGGCGCGCGTCGAGCTGACCGCACTCCGCGACGAGCGTCGCGGTGAACGACTTCGTGATCGAGGCGATCCGGAAAGGCGTGTCGACTCGCACCGGCTCGTCGCGGCCGAGCGCGCGCACGCCCGCGGCGGCGGTCTGCGTCTCGCCGTCTGCGTGCAGCGCGGCTGCGACGCCCGGCACGCCGGTCCTCTCGCGGGCCTCGTGCACCGCCTCGTCGAGCCAAAACCGCGATTTCATGCGGAATTCGCTACCCTACCCGCGACCCAGCCACGGCCAACCGCGCTTCCTTCCTGGCGCGGCGAGCGGCGGCTCGGGAGACGACGAACGAGGAGGCTCATGGCCCTCACGAAGGAAGCCAAGCAGGAACTGATCGGAAAGTACGGCCGCAGCGAGGCCGACACGGGCTCGCCGGAGGTGCAGATCGCGATGCTCACCCGTCGCATCAACGAGCTGACCGAGCATCTGCGCACGCACCGCCACGACCACTATTCGCGGCGCGGCCTCTTGAAGCTCGTCGGCCGCCGCCGCCGCTTTCTGAACTACCTGCAGAAGCACGATCTCGAGGGCTACCGCGCCCTCATCAAGGAGCTGGGCCTGCGGCGCTAGCTCCAACCGCACACAGGAGGGCGGAGGTTTGAGCGAGCGCCGCACCGCACAGGCGCTGCCTCAAATCCCCGCCCTCCACAACGAAGCAGAGTGGAGGACAATCGAATGAGTATCGCGACCGAGCGTCTCGCGCGGGTCTCTGTCCAGGTCGGACAGCAGGAGATCAGCTTCGAGACAGGCAAGCTCGCGAAGCAGGCGGACGGCGCCGTGGTCGTCCGCAGCGGCGAGACGATGGTGCTCGCCACCGCCCAGGGGCGCCCGGAGGCGCGCGAGGGCGCGGACTTCTTCCCCCTGACGGTCGACGTCGAGGAGCGGATGTACGCGGCCGGCAAGATCCCCGGCGGCTTCTTCAAGCGCGAGGGGCGCCCGACCGAGCGCGCCATCCTGACCGCGCGCATGATCGACCGGCCGATCCGGCCGCTCTGGCCCAAGGGCTTCCGGAACGAGGTGCAGGTGATCGCGACCGTCCTCTCGGCGGACATGGTCACCGGGCACGACATCCTGTGCATCAACGGCGCGTCGGCGGCGCTGATGATCTCGCCGCTGCCGTTCCTCGGACCGGTCGGCGCCGTCCGGGTCGGGCGGGGCGAGGACGGGCAGCTGCTCGTCAACCCGTCGTTGCAGGAGGCGCAGGATTCCGCGCTCGATCTCGTGGTCGTCGGCACGAAGGACGGCCTGACGATGGTCGAGGCCGGCGCCGACCAGATCCCCGAGGACACGATCCTCGAGGCGCTCGAGCTCGCGCACGGCGAGATCATCAAGCTGTGCGAGGCGCAGGAGGACCTCCAGCGCCAGGCGGGCAAGGCGAAGTGGCTCGACCTCGACCTCTCGCGCGAGCTCGAGGCCCAGCACGGCCACACCGTCTGGGAGCGGATCCAGTCCACGGGGCTGAAGGACGCGGGCGCGATCGTCGAGGAGCTCGTCGCCCAGCTCGCGCCGCCGCTCTCGATGGAGTCGACCGACGAGGACATCACACGCCAGCTGCAGGTGCGTGCGTCGGTGCAGGCGCTGCTCGAGAAGCAGCGAATGGTCGCCGTCGAGGGACCGGTGCGCGAGCAGTTCGACGCGGAGCTGCGTGCGCTCACCGACGCCGAACAGGATTCGAAGCAGCTCAAGTCGGCGAAGCGCCATCTGCTCTTCGAGCATGTCGCGGAAACGGTGCAGCTGCCGTTCCCGGTCGGGCCGGCCGTCCTCAACCCCGAGACCGGGGAGGCCGTCGCGGGTGCGAAGGACTCGACGACGAAGGCGTACGTCCGGAAGGCGTGCGAGTCGATCTACAAGGACCTCGTCCGGAAGAAGATCGCAGTCGAGAAGCGCCGGCCCGACGGCCGCGGCACGGAGGAGATCCGGCCGATCGAGGTCGAGGTCGGCGTCAACCCGCGCGCGCACGGCTCCGGCCTCTTCACGCGCGGCCAGACGCAGATCCTCTCCTCGCTCACGCTCGGCACCGCGAAGGAGGGCCAGCGGATCGACGATCTCTCGCTCGAGGAAGAGCGCCGCTACATGCACCACTACAACTTCCCGCCGTACTCGGTCGGGGAGACCGGCTTCATGCGCGGCCCGAAGCGCCGCGACATCGGCCACGGTGCGCTCGCGGAGCGCGCGCTCAAGGCGGTGATCCCGCCGGCGGACGAGTTCCCGTACACGATCCGCATCGTCTCGGAGACGCTCGAGTCGAACGGCTCGTCGTCGATGGGCTCGGTGTGCGGCTCGACGCTCTCGCTGATGGACGCCGGCGTGCCGATCGCCGCGCCGGTGAGCGGCATCGCGATGGGCCTCGTCAAAGAGGGCGACGACTACGTGATCCTGACCGACATCCAGGGCGCCGAGGATCATCTCGGCGACATGGACTTCAAGGTCGCCGGATCGCGTGACGGCATCACCGCGCTCCAGATGGACATCAAGATCACGGGCGTCACGCAGCAGATCATGCGAGACGCGCTCGAGCAGGCGAAGCGGGCGCGCGAGTTCATCCTCGACAAGATGCTCGACGTGATCCCGGAGTCGCGGTCCGAGCTCGCCGAGAACGCGCCGCGCATCACGTCGATCAAGATCAACCCGGAGCAGATCGGGCTCGTGATCGGAAAGGGCGGCGAGACGATCCGCGGCCTCGAGTCCGACTACGACGTCCAGATCGACATCGAGGAGGACGGCACGATCCTCATCTACGCGACCGACGGCGCCAAGGCGTCCGCCGCGATCTCGGCGATCCAGAGCCTGACGAAGGAGCCGGAGGTGGGCGACACCTACACCGGCAAGATCGTCAAGACGACGCAGTTCGGCGCCTTCGTCGAGCTGAAGAAGGGGACGGACGGGTTGCTGCACGTCTCGAACGTCGGCCCGGGTCGCGTCGGTCACATCGAGGACGTGATGCAACGCGGCGACGTCGTCGACGTCGTCGTCCAGGAGGTCGACAAGGCGCGCGGCCGCATCGGCCTGAAGCTCGTCGCCAAGCACGAGAACGGCGGCCTCGTCCAGCCGGAGGAGCTGATCGAGCGGGCGAAGAACGCGCCGCCGCGGCCGCCGGAGGAGGAGCGCCCGCGCCGCGACGACCGCCGCGGCGGGCGCGGCGGTCGCGGACGCGGCCCGCGCCGCGACGGCGGCGGCGACAGCGAATAGCCTCGAGGGCGGCCACACGGCCGCCCTCGATACATCGGGTTCGTAACCCTTCGGGGGTACGTGCGCGCGCGCGGAATGTCGATGAGAAGCCGCAAAGGGGCGACCGACCCCGACTCCTGTGGCTTCCCCATCGCTACCACCCGTCTCGCCGATCCGGGGCCTCCTCGAGGTCACGGCACTCGTGCGCGCGGGCGGAGACCTGCTCGACCTGCTCGCGGCGATCGCCCGCACGATCGCGGACTCGCTCGGCTACGAGTCCGTCGTCGTCAACCTGTACCGGTCGGCGTGGGACGACTTCACCGTGACGACCGTGCACGGAAGCGACGAGGCGCGGCGCCACCTGCTCGGCCAGACGCAGAGCGTCCGCGAGTGGGAGCAGCTGCTCGACGAGCGCTTCTGCCGCCGCGGCGCCTACGTGCTGCCCGCGGGTGCGTACGACTGGGGCGACGAGGCGAGCTGGGTGCCGCCCGTCGCGCCCGGGACCGGGAGCGATGCGTGGCATCCCGAAGACGCGCTCTTCGTCCCGATGCGCCACACGGACGGACATCTGCTCGGCGTCGTCTCGGTCGACGAGCCGGCGACCCGGCGACGCCCGACCGACGAAGAGCTCGACGTGCTCGTCGCGTTCGTCGACCACGCGGCGCTCGCCGTACAGTCGGCGCAGGAGGCAGGGGTTGCGAAGCGGCACAAGGTTGCGCTCGAACGGCTGCTCGCCGTGTCGTCGCGGCTGCCCGCAGAGCCGGTCGCGGACGAGATCCTCCGCGCGGTCTGCGCCGGGGTCAGCGACGCGCTCGGCTTCGAGAACGTGATGGCGGTGCTGCGCGACGGCCACGGCCGGCTCGAGCCGCGCGCCGCCGTCGGCTGGTCGGTCGAGGAGATGGAACGCGCCGATCCGGTCTTCGTGAGCGACGTCGAGGCGCTGCTCGACCCGGCGTTCGAGGTCGAGGGCTGCTATCTGCTCCCGAGCGCAGAGGCGCGGAAGCGCATCTCGTCCCGGCGGGTCGCGCACTCCTCGGCGCTGAACGGCCGCGGTCCGTGGGCGTGGGACCACCACTGGCTGCTCGTGCCGCTGCACGACAGCCTCGGCGAGGTGATCGGAATCCTCTGGGCCGACGAGCCGCACGATCGCCTGCTGCCTTCGCGCGACACCCTGCAGGCGCTGCGCGTGTTTGCGAATCAGGCCGCGGCCGCGATCGTCACCTCCGCGCACCTGCGCGAGCTGCGCTTCCTCGCCGATCACGATCCGCTCACGCGTCTGCTGAACCGCCGTGCGTTCGTCGACCGGCTCGAAGGAGAAGTCGCACGGGCGCTCCGCTACGACCGAGCGTTCGCGCTCGTCGTCTGCGATCTCGACGACTTCAAGGAGCTGAACGACCGGCTCGGCCATCCCGCCGGTGACGACGCGTTGCAGCACTTCGCGCGCACGTTGCAGGGCGAGCTCCGACGCGGCGACGAGGCGTTCCGGATCGGCGGCGACGAGTTCGCGCTCCTGCTCGCAGAAGCGACCGAGGAGGACGCACGAGAGGTCGTGCATCGCGTCGTCGGCCAGCTCGAGGCGGTTCGGGCGAGCTTCGGCGTGGCCTCGTGTCCCGAGCACGCACGTGACCCGCAGGCGCTCTTCCGGCTGGCGGACGCCGCGCTGTACGAAGCCAAGCGGAACGGCAGCGGCCTGCAATTCGTCGCGTAAGCAACGTCAGTAAGCTGCCCCGGTGCAGAAGTACGTCCTCTCGGAGCTCGACTCCGGCGAACGCGTGATCTCCGAGAAGGTGCCGAGCGTCCGCAGCGTCGCGCTCGGCTTCTGGATCGGCGCGGGCTCCCGCGACGAGAAGGACGATCGTGCGGGCGCGTCGCATTTCATCGAGCATCTGCTGTTCAAGGGATCGCGCCGGTACGACGCACAACAGATCGCCGAGACGTTCGACGCGATGGGCGCGGAGCTGAACGCGGCGACCTCGCGCGAGCACACGGTCGTCTACTCGCGCGTGCCGGACCGGCACGTCGAGGAAGCGGTACGCGTGATGGCGGACATGGTGTACGCGCCGGTCTTCGCGGAGCTCGATCAGGAGCGCGAGGTCGTGCTCGAGGAGATCGCGATGTACGAGGACACGCCGCAGGAGCTCGTGCACGATCTCTTCTCGCAGGCAGTCTTCGGCGGCCACGCGCTGGGCCGCCCGGTGATCGGGACGGCGGAGGTCATCTCGTCGGTCAGCCGCCGCGCGATCGCCGCCTACCACCGTGCGATGTACACGGCCGGCAACATCGTCGTGGCCTCGGCCGGGAACATCACGCACGATCGGCTGCTTGCCTTGCTGGACGAGTCGGTGGAGGAGCGCGCGTCGACGCGGCCGCGCGTCCGCCGGCCGCTCGTCGCAGAGCCGCCGCCGGGCCTCCGCTTCCAGCGCAAGGAGACCGAGCAGTACCACGTCTGTCTCGGAGCGCCGGGCATCTCCCGCTCCGACCGGCGGCGCTTCGCCGCGTCGCTGCTCGACGCGATCCTCGGCGGCTCGGCGTCGTCGCGGCTCTTTCAGGAGATCCGCGAGAAGCGCGGGATGGCCTACTCCGTGTACAGCTTCGCGTCGCAGTACACGGACACGGGCCTCGTCGGGATCTACGTCGGCACGCGCGAGGAGAACCTCGAGCCGTGCATCGAGATCTGCGTCGAGCAGATCGGCGCGATCGCGGCGGGCGCATTGCGCGCAGGCGAGCTCGAGCGCGCGAAGGAAAGCCTCAAGGGTCGGATCATGCTCTCGATGGAATCGACGTCGAACCGGATGAGCCGGCTCGGCAAGTCGCTGATCTCGGACACGGAGCTCCTGACCTTCGACCGGATCTTCGCCGAGATCGACGCGGTCACCCCGGACGAGCTCGCAGAGCTCGCCGGAGTCCTGCTGCCGCCCGAGCGGCTCTCGGCGTCCGGCGTCGGTCCCGACGAGGAGCGCTTCCGCCGCGCGGTCGAGCGTGCGAACGCGTCGCTCGTCGCACGCGCTGCGGCATGAAGCTCGCGTTTTTCGGCGCAGAAGGCAAAGTCGGCCGGGCGCTCGTGCCGGTGCTCGAGCGCGCGGGCCACGAGGTACGCGGGATCGAGCTCGGCGACGAGCCGGACGTCGCGGGCCTCGACGCGGCCGTCGACTTCACGACGCCGGACGCCGCTCCCGCGAACGTCCGCGCGGCGCTCGACGCGGGCGTCTCCTGCGTCGTCGGCACGACCGGCTGGGACCCGCGTTCGCTCGACGACCTCGCACGTGAGCGCGGCTTGCGGCTGTTCGTCGCACCGAACTTCTCGATCGGCGCCGTGCTGATGATGCGCTTCGCGGCCGAGGCGGCGCGGTACATGCCGCGGGCCGAGATCATCGAGCTGCACAACGAGGCGAAGCAGGACGCGCCGTCGGGGACGGCGCGGGCGACCGGCGAGCTGATCGGCGGCAACCCGGTGATCCACTCCGTCAGGCTGCCCGGCCTCGTCGCCCACCAGGAGGTGATCTTCGGGGCCGAGGGTCAGCTGCTGACGATCCGGCACGACACGACCGCACGGGAGTCGTTCGCCGATGGCGTGCTCCTCGCGCTCGAGAGACTCGAGTCGCTGCCGCCTGGGCTGACGGTCGGGCTCGACCGGCTCTTGTGACGCAGGCATAGACTCTCGGGCATGCCGCTGACCGTCGGCACCGGCCCCTTCTCGAAGCAGCCGGCCGGCCGCTTCAACTTCGAGGTGCCGCAAACGACGGGAGCGACGCTCCTGTTCGATCCCGTCCCGCACCGGATCCGCGTCGTGTTCGCAGGCGAGACCATCGTCGACACGACGCACGCCAAGCTGCTCCACGAGACCGGCCATCTGCCCGTCTACTACTTCCGCGAGGAAGACGTCCGCCGCGAGCTCTTCGTTCCCTCTGCGACGCACACCCGCTGCCCGCACAAGGGCGAGGCGAGCTACTGGAGCCTGCGCGTCGGCGACCGGACGGCCGAGGATGCCGTCTGGTTCTATCCGGAGCCGCTCGACGCCGCCGAGTTCCTGCGCGGGCACGTCGCGTTCTACTGGGATGCGGTGGACGAGTGGTGGGCCGAGGACGAGCTGCTGTTCGAGCACCCCCGCGACCCGTACTCTCGCATCGACATCTATCCGACGTCGCGGCGCGTGCGCGTGCTGGTGGACGGCGAGCCGATCGCGGATACCGCGCAGGCACGTGTTCTCTTCGAGTCCAATCTGCCGCCGCGCTACTACATCCCGCGGGAGGACGTGCGCATGGAGCTCCTCGACGAGAGCGACAAGCACACCCGCTGCGCCTACAAGGGGCAGGCGTCGTACTGGCACGTGCGCGTGAACGGAACGCTGCACGAGAACCTCGCCTGGACGTATCCCGACCCGGCGTACGACGGGGCTCGCGTGAAGGACCTCGTCGCGTTCTACAACGAGCGCGTCGACATCGAGGTCGACGGCGAGCTGCAGGAGCGCCCCGCGCGCTCCGTCATGTCCGCCGCGTTCGCGTGAAGGTCGTCGTCCTCGGCGGCGGCCCGACCGGCGAACACTTCGTCGGCGCGCTGAGGCGTCTCGACGACGACTCGGACCTCACGCTCGTCGAGAGCCGTCTCGTCGGCGGTGAATGTTCCTACTACGCGTGCATGCCGACGAAGACGATGCTGCGCGCGGCCGAGCTTTCGTCGTCCCTCGACCGCGCTCCCGGCCTCGAGCCCGAGCGGCCGCACGCGGACGGCGTCTGGTCGTGGCGCGACTGGGTGACCTCCGACTGGGACGACAAGGGTCAGCTCGAATGGCTCGCCGGACAGCGCTGCGAGCTCGTTCGGGGCGAAGCGCACGTCGCGCGGCCGGGTGTCGTCTCCGTCGACGGCACCGAGCTGGCCTACGACAAGCTCGTCGTCGCCACGGGCTCGCGGCCGGCGATTCCGCCCGTGGAGGGGCTCGACCGGGTGGAGTACTGGACGAATCGCGAGGCGACGAGGACGCACGAGATCCCGTCGTCGCTCGCCGTGCTCGGCGGCGGGCCCGTCGGCGCGGAGCTCGCGCAGTTCTTCTCGCGCATGGGCTCACGCGTGACGGTGATCGAGCACGGTCCGCGGCTCCTCGGCCGCGTGCACGAAGACGCGGGCGATCTGATCGGCGAGGTCTTCCGGGACGAGGGGATCGACGTGCGCACGGGCGCCGCGGTCGAGCGCGCTGAGCCGGGCATCACGCTGACGCTCGACGACGGCTCGACGGTGGAGGCCGAGCGGCTGCTCGTTGCGACCGGTCGGACGCCGAACGTCGACGGGCTCGGGCTCGAGCAGCTCGGCGTCGCGGTGGGGCGACGCGGGGTGGAGGTCGACGAGCGGCTCCGCGCGGCGGACGGCGTCTGGGCGATCGGCGACGTCAGCGGCGTCGCGCTCTTCACGCATGTCGGCAAGTACCAGGCGCGCATCGCCGCGGCGGACATCTGCGGCAGGGACGCACGCGCCGACTATCGCGCGATCCCGGCCGGGATCTTCACGGACCCCGAGGTCGGCACCGTCGGCTCGACCGAGGGCACGTCCGTCCGGCTCGACCTGACCTCGGCGACGTCGCGCATCTGGACGTACGAGCGGCCGAATCGCGAAGGCTTCGTGCGCCTGTTCGCCGACCCGGCGCGTCGTGTCCTCGTCGGCGCGGTGATCGTCGGCCCCCAGGCGACCGAATGGCTCGGGCAGCTGACGCTCGCGGTGCGAAGCGAGACGCCGCTCGACGTCCTTCTCGACACGATCCAGCCGTTTCCGACCTTCTCCGAGGGGATCTTCTTCACGCTCCAGGAGCTCGCGCAAGCGCTCTAGCGTGCGGCCGCCGTTTCCCGACAGCGGGGTCAGGCCCGGAGGGCCAGACCCGCGTAGCGGCGGCCGTCGAGGCCGCCGCTACGCGAAGCACAGGAAGCGGAGGTCCTCGAGCGCCTGCCCGAGCAGGTTGTCGCGCAGGTCGAAGAGGCCGGCCCAGAGCGCGCCGCGGTCGGGCGTCGCTTCGACGAGGGCCGCAGCCGTGAGCCCTTCGAGCGCCCGCACGAGCACCGCGAGCTCGAGATACACCTGCGCGACGCGCTCTGCGGGCACGCGCACCCCCGCCCGTGTCAGCACGGGCTCCCAGTCGAGCAGCTCCGCGCTCGACGGGCCGCCGTACCAGGACCGGCCCTCGAGCGCCTCCGCCTCGAGCTCGAGCAGGTAGCGCTTCAACGGCTCCTCGAGGCCGGTGAGCGCGGTCTCGACACGCTCGGCCGCGCGCCGCAGCGCCGACTGGCGCTCGCCCGCGGTCGACGGGTGCGCGTCGCCGCGGGCCCACCGTTCGAGCAGCCGGCAGAACGCGAGGGCGGAGATCTCGCAGGCCCGCAGCTGCGCGATCAGGCGCCGCGCCGTGGCCGGCTCGGCCGCGCATTCCTCCAGCACGTCGGCCCAGGTCGGTGCCGAGAAAACGCTCATACCTCCACCAGCACCGGCAGGATCATCGGGCGCCGCTGCGTGCGGTCGTAGACAAGGCCGCCGAGCGCGTCGTGAACGTGTTCCTGGAGCAGCTTGATCTCGGTGACGTCGTCTGCGAGCAGCTCCTCGAGCACCTGCTGCGCCTCGGCGCGCAGCTCATCGAGCAGCGGCTCGGCTGCCTCGCCGAAGCCGCGCGCGATCAGCTCGGGCGTCGCCGTGAGCGCGCCGCGCCCGTTCGAGCCGGCGAGCGTCGCGACCACGATCAGCACGCCGTCTTCGGCGAGGCGTCGCCGGTCGCGCAGCGCGACGTCGTGCACGTCGCCGACGCCGAGCCCGTCGACGAACGTCACCCCGGCCTCGATCCGGTCGACCGTGCGGACGCCCTCCTCCGACAGCTCCACGACGGAACCGTTCTCCGCCAGCACGATCGAGTCCTCCGGGATGCCGCCTTCCCTCGCGATCTGCGCGTGCGCGGCGAGCATGCGGAACTCGCCGTGCACCGGCATCACGGCACGCGGCCGCAGCAGGCCGATGATCGTGCGCAGCTCCTCTGCGCGCCCGTGGCCGGAGACGTGCACGGGCGCATTGTCTTCGTGCAGAACCTCTGCCCCGGCTTTCGCGAGCCGGTTGATCGCGTCGTGCACGCGCAGCTCGTTCCCGGGAATCGGCTTCGCGGAGATGATCACCGTGTCTCCCGGCGCCACCTGCACGCCCGGGTGGTCGTTGTAGGCGATCCGGGTCATCGCCGACATCGGCTCGCCCTGGCTGCCGGTGCAGAGGATCAGCTGCTCGCGCGGCGGCAGCTCCGCGAGCTCGTGCGGCCGGAGAACGATGTCCTCGGGCACGTTCATGTAGCCCAGGTTGCGGGCGATGTTCGCGTTCTTCCGCATCGAGCGGCCGACGAACGCGACCTTGCGACCGCACTCGACGGCGACGTCGATCGCCTGTTGCATGCGGTGCACGTTCGAGGCGAACGACGAGACGAGCACCTTGCCGTTGCGGTGCGGGATGATCTGCCGGAACGCCTCGCCCACGACGCGCTCGGACTGGGTGACGCCCGGCCGCTCCGCATTCGTCGAATCGCCGAGCAGAAGGTCGACGCCGCGGTTCCCGATGTCCGCGAGCTTGCCGACGTCCGTGCGCTGCCCGTCGACCGGCGTGTGGTCGAGCTTGTAGTCGCCCGTGTGCACGATCCGCCCGCCGGGGGTCTCGAGCACGACGGCGACGGCGTCCGGAATCGAATGCGCCATGCGGATCAGCTCGATCCGGAACGGCCCGAGCTCGAAGGGCGGATCGTAGGGCGAGACCTCGCGCAGCTCCGCCTCCCGCAGCAGGCCGTGCTCGTCGAGCTTCGACTTGACGAGCCCGAGCGTCAGCCGAGTGGCGACGAGGACGGGGACGCGGCACTCGCGCATGAGGTACGGCAGGGAGCCGACGTGATCCTCGTGGCCGTGCGTGAGGACGACGCCGCGGATCATGTGCTGCCGCTCGCGCAGGTAGGCGAAGTCCGGCAGCACGAGGTCGACGCCGAGGTGCTCGTCGCGCGGGAACGCGAGCCCTGCGTCGACGACGACGATCGAGCCCTCGGCCTCGTACACGGTCATGTTCTTGCCGACCTCGCCGAGCCCGCCGAGCGGGATGATCCTGCAAACACCCATGTGAACCGACGAAGTCTAGGCGTGCTGGAGCACGCCGCCGCGCTCGAGGCAGCCGCGGATCTGATCGAGCTCGAGCTCGTTCGGCTCGACCATCGGCAGCCGGTGTCCGCCGACCTCGTGGCCGAGCAGGTTGAGCGCGCTCTTGATCGCGATCGGATTCGTCTGGACCTTCAGCAGCTCGTACGAGGGCCGGAGCTCCTCGTGGATCGCGCGCGCGCCCTCGAGGTCGCCGTCGCGGAAACGGCGGATCATCTCCTTGATCTGGACGCCCCAGATGTGGGCGGTCACGGAGACGACGCCCACGCCGCCGAGCTCGAGGAATGCAAAGGTGATCGGATCGTCTCCGGAGTACAGATCGAGCCGCGTCTCCCGGGCGATGAAGCGCGCCTCGTCGAGATCGTCATACGCCTGCTTGACGGCGACGACGTTGTCGATCTCGGCAAGCCGCGCGATCGTCTGGGGCTCGATGTTGACGACGACGCGAGCCGGGATGTTGTACGCGACGATCGGCTTGTCGGTGCGCGCTGCGATCTCCTCGAAATGCCGGACGATCGCCCGCTGCGGCGGCTTGTTGTAGTACGGCGTCACGACGAGGAACCCGTCGACGCCGAGCGCGTCTGCGCGCTCCGTCATGTGCGCGGAATGGGTGGTGTCGTAGGTGCCGGTGCCGGCGATCACCGTCGCGCGGTCGCCGACCGCCTCGACGGCGGCCGCGAAGAGCTCGAGCTTCTCGTCGTCGGAGAGCGTCGGGCTCTCACCTGTCGTGCCGGTGACGACGAGCCCGTCCGAACCGTGGTCGACGACGTGCGTCGCGAGCTCGCGGAACCGTTCGACGTTGACCGATCCGTCCGCGTTGAACGGCGTGACGATCGCGGTCAGAACCTCGCCGAGCACAGCGGAAGTGTACGGCAGAGTAGCGTCGTGCTCCTGCCCGCCGAAGACGCCGCGCCGGCGAACTGGCTCGTCGAGAGCCTGACCACGTTTGCGGTCGACGTGCGTTCGCTCGTGCCGGCGGGGTTCGCGGGCTACGTGCGGATCTTCCACCCCGCATCGCTTGCCGAACGCCCTGTTCCCTGGACCGAGATCGCCGCAGCAAACGGGCGCGTCGCGCATGCGGGGATGCAGTTTCCGGCGCTCGTCGGCAAGCCGCCGCACGCTCCCGACGTGGCGCAGTCGGGTCTCTTCGACCGCCCTCCCGTGGAGGGCGCGCTACCGCGGGCGCTCGTCCCGCCGCTCGTCTCTGTGCTCAGCCGTCGCACCCGCACGCCCGAGCGCTGCTGGTTCGCCGTCTGGGAGGGTTTCGGCGCCCTCCCCGACCACGTTCGCCGGGCTCCGCGGTTCGAGCTGCCGCAGAGGAGCTACCGGCTTCTCTCGGGAGCGGTCGCAGACCTCGGCTCGGCGCTGCCGCCGCCGTGGTGGCAGCCGCCGAACCTCTGGTGGCCCGAGGATCGCGCGTGGTGCGTCGCAACCGAGATCGACCTGCACTCCACCTACGTCGGCGGGGACACGGCCTGCACCGAGGAGCTCGCCGCACAGCGGGAGCTCGAAGCGCTGCCGGTCGACCCGACGACGGGCGTCTCGTTCGCAAGCGACACCCTCAACTGAGGACGCCCGGCCCCCGGGGTTTGGCCCTTTCGGGCCTGACCCGTTGTCGGAAGCGGAGCAACAAGACCCCGTTTCTCTCTTCCGAACCGGGAAGCGAACCTGTAGCGTTTCCGTGGCTGAGCGCCTCCGCCACCGCTGCCGAGATCGTCTTCGACCGGGCCACGAAGCGCTATCCGGGCCGGGCACAGCCTGCCGTCACGGAGCTCTCCCTCACGATTCCCGCCGGCGAGATCTGCGTCCTCGTCGGGCCGTCGGGCGGCGGCAAGACCACCGCCATGAAGATGGTCAACCGGTTGATCTCGATCACCGAGGGCGACATCCGGATCGACGGGACGAGCGTCCGCTCGCTCGACCTGACGGAGCTCCGCCGTGGCATCGGCTACGTGATCCAGCAGGTCGGCCTCTTCCCGCACCTCTCCGTCGGAGACAACATCGGCACCGTCCCGAAGCTGCTCGGCTGGCCGAAGAAGCGGATCCGCGACCGCGCCGTCGAGCTGCTCGAGCTCGTCGGGCTCGAGGCGGAGGACGCGAAGCGCTACCCCGGTCAGCTCTCGGGCGGCCAGCGTCAGCGCGTGGGGCTCGCGCGCGCGCTCGCGGCGAACCCGCCGCTGATGCTGATGGACGAGCCGTTCGGCGCGATCGATCCGATCACGCGCGAGCGGCTGCAGGACGAGTTCCTCCGCCTCCACCGCGAGCTGAGGAAGACCGTGATCTTCGTGACGCACGACATCGACGAGGCGATCAAGATGGGCGACCGGATCGCGATCCTCCACCAGGCCGGCGTGCTCGCGCAGTACGACACGCCGGACGAGATCCTCGCCCACCCGGCGAGCGAGTTCGTCGAGCGCTTCGTGGGCGCCGATCGCGGGCTGAAGCGGCTGTCGCTCCGCCGCGTCAGCGACATCGAGCTCGAGCCGGTCACGGTCGTGTCCTCGGACACGCCGCGCTGTAGCGAATCGACGACGTTGCGGGACGCGCTCTCGCTGATGCTCACGGAGGGCGCGCACGAGGTGGCGGTCGTGAACGGCGGCGGCGAGCCGGTCGGCGTGCTCTCGCTGCAGCGCGTCAGCGACCTGCTGCGAGAGCAGGTTCCCGCATGACGCCCGTCCTCGCCGGCGGCGGCCCGGTCATCCCGAACTTCGGCAAGGCGACCGGCTGTATCGCGAACGACAACTCGTTCTTCTGCACCACCTGGATCCGCGAGCACTGGACCGACACGCTCCAGCCGGCGCTCATCCAGCACATCTGGTTGACCGCGATCGCGGTCGGAATCGGCTTCGGCATCGCGTTTCTCTGTGCGCTTGCGGCGCACCGATTCGGCTGGCTCGCGCCGCCGATCAACGCCTTCACGGCGTTCCTCTACACGGTGCCTTCGATCGCGCTCTTCCAGGTGCTCGTGCCGATCACCGGGATCACCGTGACGACGATCGAGATCGGCCTCGTCGGCTACACGCTGCTCGTGCTCTTCGGCAACACGCTCGCCGGGCTCCGCAGCGTCCCGCCGGACGTGATCGAGGCCGCACGCGGCATGGGCTTGACGCGCTTCCAGGTGCTGCGCCGCGTCGAGCTGCCCCTCGCGCTGCCCGCGATCGCCGCCGGCATCCGCATCGCCGTCGTGACGACGATCAGCCTTGCCACCGTCGCTGCCTACATCACGCCGTACGGGCTCGGGAAGCCGATCTTCGACGGGCTGCAGATCAACTACCACACCGAGTACGTGATCTCGGGGCTGCTCGCGATCGCGCTCGCGCTCGTCGCCGACGGGCTCCTCGTGCTCGGGCAGCGCGCGCTGACGCCTTGGCGGAGGGCGGCCCGCGCGTGATCGTCGCTGCGACGCTCGACCGCCACACGCTCCCGGACGCGTTCCGGTTTCTCTGGGACGACCGCAGCTTCGTCGGCCAGAAGATCCTCGAGCACGTCGGCCTCTCGGCAGTCTCCGTGGGAATCGCCGTCGCGCTCGCGCTGCCGCTCGGAGTCTGGCTCGGGCACGTTCACCGGGGATCGTTCATCGCGATCAACGGGTCGAACATCCTGCGGGCGCTGCCGAGCCTCGCGGTCATCTCGATCTTCCTGCCGTCGCTCGGCATCGGCCACGCGGTCGTCGCGATCGCGCTCATCGTGCTCGCAGCACCGCTGATCCTCACGAACGCGTACGTCGCCGTGGACGGCGTCGACCCCGATGTCGTCGAGGCCGCGCGCGGGATGGGGTTGACGCCCTTCCAGGTCGTGACGCGCGTCGAGTTCCCGCTCGCGCTGCCGCTCATCTTCGCCGGCATCCGGACGGCGGCCGTGTACGTCGTCGCGACCGCGACACTAGCCGGCGTCGTCGGCGGCGGCACGCTCGGCGACATCGTCTTCAACCAGGCGACCTACTTCCTGTACGGCGTCGTCGGGGCGGCGCTCGTCGTCTCGGCCCTCGCCTTTGCAGCGTATTTCCTGTTTGCGCTCCTCGAGCGCTTGCTCAGCCCCCGCGGACTTCGCCATGCTGGAGCGGAGCTTCGCGAGGAGGAACCACCCGTCGTCTACGAGGCGGCGGCATTGTGATGCGTCAACCCGGAGGGAGGCAAGGCATGAGCCGGAAGAAGTGGCGGTCGGTCGTGATAGTCGGTCTGCTCGCATCGTTGACTAGCGCACTTGCGCTCGCAACGACTGCGGCGGCCGCACCGAAGGCCGGCCCGACCGTGATCGTGGGGTCGAAGAACTTCACGGAGGAGTACATCCTCGGCTCGCTCTACGCAGGCGCCCTGAAGGCGAAGGGCTTCCACGTGAGCTACAAGAAGTCGATCGGCGCCACCGAGGTGATCGACACGGCGCTGACGAGCGGAAAGATCAACGTCTATCCCGAGTACGTCGGCGAGATCGACCAGACCGTGTTCCACAAGACGAAGCTGCCGAAGACGGCGAAGGGCTGGTGGCAGCTCGCCGTGCAGCTCGATGCGAAACGCGGAATCACCGTGCTGAACCCGACGCCGTTCTTCGACGTCGACGCGATCGCCGTGCGCAAGGCCGACGCGGCCAAGTACCACCTGAAGACCGTCGCGGATCTGAAGAAGGTGCCGAATGCGACCATCGGTGCGCGGCCCGAGTTCAAGGACCGCGAAGAAGGCTTCAAGGGGATGCAGGACGTGTACGGCCTGACGAAGATGAAGTACGTCTCGCTCGACCAGGGTCTGACCTACCAGGCGCTCGATCAGGGCAAGGTCTTCTCGATCGACGTCTTCTCGACCGATCCGCAGCTCGCGAGCGGGAAGTACGTCGTGCTGAAGGACCCGAAGCTCATCTTCGGCGTGCAGAACGTCGCGCCCGAGGTGTCGAACAAGCTGCTGAGCGCGCTCGGCTCGAAGGCGGCGCTCCTGAAGAGCACGCTGAACGCGGTCGACGCGAAGCTGACGCAGAAGGCGATCCTCGCGATGAACGCGGCGGTCGTGAACAACAAGCAAACGCCGGAGGCGGTTGCCGCGGCGTTCCTCAAGGCGAACGGACTCGGATAGCCCGGCGGCGAGGCCGCGCTCCCGCTAGCGCGGGAGCGCGGCGCCGTCCTGCAGTCGCGTCCAGCTCAGCGTGTGCTTGATCGGGAGCCGGTAGGGCCCCTCGAGCTGCGGCCGGATCGTTCCGAAGAGCCGTGCACGCTCGTCGTCGGAGAGCGCTGCGAGCGCGCTCGTCGTCGAATACATCGCGAGCAAGAGGTCCGCGTCGACCGTGATCGCTTCCTCGAAGCGCTCGCGCCCGAGGGGCTCGAACGGCGATCCGCCGAAGGCGTCCTCCCACGGCGGGCGGCGTTCCCCCAGGGTGCGCTCGAACGGCTCCCGCAACAGCTCCTGCACCGCGCCGGGGAGGGCCGGCTCGGTCTCCCACCAGTGCGTCGAGACGACCGCCAGGCCGCCCGGGGGGCGGAGCACGCGGGCGATCTCCGGCACGGCGCGAGGCGCGTCGAACCAGTGGAACGCCTCGCTCGCGAAGACCGCGTCGACGCTGCGGTCTGCGAGCGGGATCTGCTCGGCCGTTCCGGCGACGACGTCCCCGACGTCGATCAGCGCGCGCATGTCGTCGTCCGGCTCGACGGCGATCACCCGCGCGAACCGCACGACGAGCTCGCGGGTCAGCCTGCCCGTGCCGGCGCCGAGATCGAGCACGGTCGCGTCGGGCGTGAGACCGAGGATCTCCTGCGCGCGGTCGAGCAGGGGCTGGAAGTACGCCGGGCGCACGCTGTCGTACGTCGCGGCCACGGCGCCGAAGCTCCGCGCCAGCGGCCGACGGCCTACTGAGCGCCGCTGTGGCAACCGGCGGTGACCGTACCGTCGCGTTCGCGGCCGACCGTCAGCACGACGCTCGTGACGCCCGCGCCGCCGAAGCCGGTGCTCTCTTCCGCGTCCGGCCCGCTCTGCACGGGAACGCCCGCCTCGAGCTCGTGGCCGAGGATGTCGCAGGTCACGAGGTCGGCTGCGCGGAGCGTCCCGGGCGGGAACGTGCGCGTGGTGCCCGGGAGGACGGTTTCGCTGCGGCGCGGCTCGAGATGCTGCCGGAGAACGGCTCCGATCCCGAGCCGTCCGATCGTCGCCATCTGCGGCGTCCAGCACGTCGAGAAGCTGCGGCGGACCGGCGTGCCGTCGAGGCGGCCGCTGATCGTGACGTCCCACCAGGAAGACGTGCCGCCGATGCACACGAACGGCTTCGGGCTCGTGACGAGCTGCGGCTGACGGGCGAGCACCGCGCACGCGCGCGCCGGGCTCGGGAGGTCACCGCCCGCCGGCGCGCAGTCGACGTGGAACAGCGCGCGGCCGACGTTCTCGTTCAGCGCCAGCAGCGTCAGCTGCGTTTGCGGCGAGGCCCGTCGTCCGCCGCCGCAGCCGGCGGCCACGACGAGCACGAGTGCGAACACGGGCACGGCGCGAAGCAACTCGTTGACGATACGTCGCCGGTGGGCGCGTCGTCACGAAGCGGGCGTGCGCGAGCCCTCCGTATCTCGGCGCGCCCGGACGTCGTTTTACCTCTCGTGAATTGTAAAGAGAGGAGCCCCCGATGAGCGCACGACTGCGTGTCCTATCGTTGCCGGTCGCCGTAGCGAGCGCCTGCCTGGCGTTTGCGGGATCGGCGTCCGCCGCCACCTCCAATTTCTCCGGAACGGTGGCCAACGGCGGCTGCGCCTCGGCCCGGACGGTCCCGGTGTCGAGCGCGTCGCGGATCGCGGTGACGCTCGCGTCGACCGCGCAGAACAACACGAACATCTTCGCCGAGATCGTTGCACCGGACGGGCGCGTAGTCGCCGGCGGCGGCTCCGGAGCGCGCTACGACACTCCCGGGGGCGGCACCTACTCGGTGCGGGTCTGCTCGGTTTACGAGGCCCAGAGCCCGCCGCAGCTTCAGTACAGCGGTCTGCTGGGCACCGGGGCCGCCGGACAGAACGTCCTGACCGGGCCGGCGCAGCCGCAGCCGCAGGCGGGTACGGGCGCCGTGCTGGGTGTCCAGACGACGATCGGTCCGAGCGTCGGCGGCAAGGCTGCGATCAAGACGCGCGCCGGCCTCGCATGGTTCACCGTCGTCACGTCGCGCAACGCGACGATGACCCTGCGCTTCGTCGACCCGATCCATCACGTGAGCCGGCTCGTGAAGGGGCTCAACGCCACGTCGAGCGGTAACACGGTGCGCATCACCGGCCACGGCCTGATCCTGGCGCTCCGCAAGGGCGCGCATGAGCGGATCAGCTTCAGGTCGAGCAACTTCAAGGCGAGCGGCAAGGTCGTCCGCGGCGGCTTCCGCATCGTCGCCTAGCGCGTCGTTTCGAGAACATCGCGCGGGTCATTCGAGCCGCCCTGGGACCAAGTCTCCAGGGCGGCTCGGTCTGCGGCCGGCTAGTACGAAAACGTGGCCGTCTCGGGCGTGGTCGTGTCGATCGTCCCGGGACCGGCCGGGCCGCCCGGCGCCGGCAGGTAGTACGAGACTTGACCATGTTGGCGTGCTCGCGGAGCCGCGACCTTGAAGCGCACCGTCCCGGCAAGTGGGGTATCGACGGCGACGGGATCGCCGGACGGGAACACGCAGAACAAGCTTCGCGGAGTGGAGTCGCGGCAGACGCCTTCCGTGAGAGACGCCCGGCCCACGAGTCGAACGGTCTTCGGGAAGTCGACCCGCAGCATCTCCACGTCGCCCGTCGTGCAGCGGAAGCTCAAGCTCAACCCCCGGCCCGACGGGAGGCGGTGCGCTGCGAGGGTGCACGGAGCCTCGCTCCGCGCGCCTTTGCCTGCCGATGCCACCAGCGCCGCGAAGACGCAGAGGCTGAGGACGACCCCGCCTGCCCGCACGCGTCGAGCGTACCGCACGTGCCCCTTCGCATCGCAGGATATCTCCGGTCACAGAGGAGGACACACGATCATGAAGCCACGCCCGCGAAGCGCGGCCCGAAAGCCGCCGGAGCCATCGGAGAGCCATGCCGAGATCGAGGATTGGAGCAGGCGCGTAATGCCTGACCTGCAGCCCCTCGTCAGGTGCCTGGACGACTTGACATGCGAGACGATCCCCGGGCTTCACTACGCCGTCAAGTGGAAGCGGGCGTACTACGGGCTGGCAGAACTCGGGTGGATCATCGAGCTCGCCGCCTACGACGTCTCGGTGAATGTCGTCTTCTTCGGCGGCGCGGAGTTCGACTCTCCGCCGCCGCTCGGAAGCAGCGGACAAGCGCGCTATGTCAAGGTGAAGACCCTGGAGGAGGCACGGAGCCCGGACGTACGCAACTGGATCGAGCAAGCGGGGCGGCGCCAGGGCTGGAGATAAGAGTCGACCGGCACTGGTCAGGCGAGGGCGCGTTCGAGAGCCGCGCGGTCGGCGGGCGCGCCGTGCGTCGGCAAGACGAACTCCACGGGCTTCTCGAGCAGCGGCCTCAGCCCGCTCGCGACCTGCTCGACCGTGACGCCTTCGGGCAGCCAGCCCGCCGGGATCTCGAGCCCGTTGCCCAGGTCGATCAGCGTGTCGCCGGCGATCACCGCACGAATCCGCTCGCTCCAGAGCACGAGGTCGAGCTCGCCTTCACGGCCCGGATACGCCTTCAGCCCGAACAACGAGTCGCCGATCGCGTACCGCGTCGCCGGAACGAGCTGGTCCTCGGGGCGATCGGGGGCCGGCGCCCACACCGGAAAGCCGAGCGATGCGGCGTCCCGCTCGTGCCACGTGGAGGTGAGCGCGGTGACCACGTCGCGCGATCCGAACAGCGCCCGCACGTCGCCGGGAACGGCGATCGGATCGATGAGGATCAGCCGCTCGCCGTCGTCGATCGCGTACGCGGACACCGGCCCTTCCCACTCGGGATGTGTCGCGGTCCAGTGGAATACGCCCGCGGGAAGCATTCTCGAATGCTAGGCCGGCCGATGAGCGTCCTCGCAACCTTTCGCGAGGCGAGTGCGTGATGCCAGGGGAGGGTGGTGAGCGGCTACGAACGCGAAAGCTGAGGCGGAGTTCCGGGAATTCGTCGCCTTTTTCGGCAATCGCCTGTTGCGCACCGCCTTCTTGCTTACCGGCGACCGCGGCCACGCCGAGGACCTGGTGCAGCTCGCGCTCGAGCGGACAGCTCGTCGCTGGTCAGGGCTGTCCGGCTCACCCGAGGCGTTCGCGCGGAGGGTGCTGCTGCACGCGGCGACCGACCGGTGGCGGAGGCGACGTGCCCGCGTGGAGGAGGTGTTCGACGATGACCACGAGCCGTCGATCGCCGACGGCGTGGATGAGCTCCTGCTGCGGCGGGACCTCGTCGCGGCGCTGCAACAGTTGCCGCCGCGGCAGCGCGCTGCGCTCGTGCTCCGATTCTTCCTCGACCTGAGCGAGAAGGAAACGGCGCGCGAGCTCGACATCAGCGTCGGGACGGTCAAGTCGGCCGTCAGCAGGGGGCTCGACCGTTTGCGCACGCTCGTGCCCGCCGACCTCAACCAGGAGGCGCGCCGATGATCGAGATCGAGAACCTCGTTCGCGAGCTGATGACTGAGCAGACCGAAGACCTCTACCTCGGTCCCGATGCCGCCGGCAGAGCACTACGTGCAGTGACGAGTCGACGCATGCGACGGAAGCGCGGAGTGCTGATCGCCGCCGTGGGTGCAGCCTGCGCGGTCGCCGGAGCAGGAGTCGCCGCTGCCATCGGTGTGCTGCCGTCGTGGAACAGCGTTCAGGCGGTCGAGTCGTCGCCGTTCGGCACGTCGGCAGATCCCGCCGCCGTGGCAGGAAGCAACGTACGGCTCTCCGTGTCAGGGCCCGCGTCGACGACGTTCGAGGTCGTCACGAAGACGGTGACCGTCGGCGCGGCCCGGGAGAACTGCACGGCGATCGCCGTCAGGGACTCCCACGGGCGATCACAGCATCTGATGACGAGCTGCGGCGCAGCCGGTGCGGCAGTCGCGCAGGCAGGCACTCTCGACTGGCAGGCGCCGTCGGGAGTCACATACGCCGTCATCACCGGCCCGACTCCGACCGCTACCGCAGCGACGGTCGCGCTACTGGCCGGCAACGGCCGCCCGGCGACCACCGAGCCGGTCGCGGGCGGCTACTACCTGGTCTACGCGCCCGCAGAACTGTCAGCCGACAGCCTCGTCTTCTACGACGTACGTGGGCAGGTCGTCGACGAACTCGCACTTCGCCCTCACCCGTAGGTGTCGCCCGCCTCTCCCGTCCGCGCGGGTGCGCCGCGGCGCGATTCGCGGCCGCGGCGGTGTCTATCGAGGGCTGATGGTGCAGTCGGGCGAGACCTCCACGCGGAGTCTTGCCCGTTGAGTTCGTCGTGCTTGACGATCGCAGCGAACCGACATGGTTTCCGGCAGCGTGGCGTGACAAGTTCTGGGGCCGATTCCACAGCGATGATCGCGAACAGTGGCAGGACGCGCACAGAGTATTCGCCTGGGCAGCGGCCTTCGTCGGGCGGGCCGATGGTGACCGCGATTCGACCGGCTAGCGTTCCAGCTGTCCGTGGTCCGCGAAAGGGAGAGACAATGACGACGCTCGAGAACCGTCCGAACACTGCAGTTCTGGTCATCGACGTGCAGAACGGCGTCGTCGGTGACGCGTACGAGCGTGACACCGTCGTCGCCAACATCGGCACCGTGGTCGAGAAAGCTCGCGTGGCGGAGGTTCCCGTCGTCTGGGTGCAGCACTCGAGTGACAACCTCGCGCCGGGAAGCGAGCAGTGGAAGATCGTTCCCGAGCTGAGGCCGGACACGGGTGAACGGCTCGTCGAGAAGCGGTACCCGGACTCGTTCGAGGAGACGACGCTCGAGTCGGTCCTCAACGACCTCGCCGTCGGTCGGCTGGTCGTCGTCGGCGCGCAGACGGACGAATGCGTCCGCTCGACGCTGCATGGCGCACTCGTTCGCGGCTATGACGCGACACTCGTCAGCGATGCGCACACCACCGAGGATCTCTCGCCCTGGGGCGCCCCGCCGCCCGATCTGGTCATCGCGCACACGAATCTCTACTGGGGCAACCATGAGGCTCCAGGGCGGACCGCCGGCACGGTCGAAGCGAAGAACGTCGACTTCGCAACGTCTGACCCGTAGCGCCGGCGATCCGGGATGCTCGCCTGGGCGAGCGTCCGGGAGTAACCCTGACGATACGATGTGCGCGACAGTGGACAGCTTGCTCTCATGAGCTACCCGAAGGCCCGCCTCTCGGCGGGCCTTCGTTGTCCATGGACCCCGCGGGCCGGATTCGCCGGCATCTCTGCAGTGGACAGCTGCTCGCTCTACCGACTTGAGCTACCTCGGGGTCGTGCTGAGATGGTGGCTGCCGCCAAGGTCGTACACGAACGGCGGTTCGATGCCCGCCTGCGCCAAAGCCGTAATGACGCCCGAGGATGTTCGTCAGACTCGTCCATGAGATCATCGGTCGTTCAACGAGAAGACAAAGGAGCGTCCGGTGAAGGCGAACAGAATCTCAGCCGTCCTTTGCTCAGAGGATCTCGCGCGTAGCCAAGACTTCTACGAGGAAGTCGTGGGGTTGACGCTGTCAGCGCAGACAGTCCCAAACCACCTTCTCTTCGAGTGCGGCGACGGAACGACGATTCTTGTGTACGGACGCCCCGCACCCAACAAGGCTGACCACACGCAGGTGCGCTTCTGGACGGACGACGTCAGCCGCGACGTCCGTGAGCTCGAGAGCCGAGGCGCCGTTTTCGAGGACTATGATTTCCCCGGGCTAAAGACCGTCGACCACGTTGCTACCGCCCCCGGCCTTGGCAGGTCAGCCTGGTTCAAAGATCCGGACGGCAACATGCTCGCGCTCTTTCAGCCCGAGTAGCGACCGCAACGCCGAGAATCGAGATTCGGTCGACTGTGCCGCGCTCCGGAATACACCCTGAACGAACGAAGCTTCACGGTACGGTGCGGGGATGCGCTGGTTCGCCGTCCGGCATGTAATCAAGAACGCGGACGCCTACGAAGAGCGGATCACGGTCTGGGAGGCCGCTTCCGCCGAGGAGGCGATTGCTCGTGCCGAGTCGTAAGCAGCGGAGTACGCCTGGGAGGGGACAGAGCTGCTTTCGCTTTATCAGTCGTTCGAGTTAGACGGAGCGCCTGTAGATGGGAGCGGAGGTTTTCTCGCTCATTAGGCGCAGCGAGTTGTCGCCGGACGCCTATCTCGACTCGTTCTTCTCAACCGGCTCCGAGCTAGAACAAAGCATCGACGAGTAGCCCGCGCTCGCCTGGGCCAGTGTTCCGGAATGACCCCTGAGCGGGAGGGTCGCGCAGGACTGTCGGTTCCTTGTCGTTCACATTCGTCTGGCCCGGAGCACGCCGGTAAGCAGGGGGAGGGTGAACTCGCCCTGAGCGGTCTCTGGTCTGCGCCCGAGGAAGGCGCGGATCCGAGCGAGTGTCTCCTCTCGTTCTTGCTCGGCCATCACGAGGACTCCCGCCTTCGTGGCGAGAGTCGCGACGAGGGAGTCGGCGGTTCGGCGCTGCCCATGCGGAAACTCTGCCCGCGCCGGAGAGCCGAATCCGGTGACCGAGCCAAGGTCCGGGAAGTGGCCTCCGGCTGTTTCGGTGCTCCAGCTGCTGTACGTGTCCCTGGGGCCAATCGCGGCGCTTCCACTGATCCGTTCGAGTTCAGCAACCCACTCGACCCGGTCGTCGAAGACGTTCCACAGGCCCGCCAGGATGCCGTGTGGTTCGAGGACTCTTGCTATCTCGGGTCCAGCGACCTCCATGTCGAACCAGTGCAGAGCGTTTCCAGCTAGCACCGCATCGACCGACGCATCCGGCAGCGGTACCGCCTCGGCGCTACCCGACAGGGCGCGGACCGTCGGCAGAACGCGGCGCAGCTCGGTCAGCATGGCCGGGTCCGGCTCGATGGCGATCACCTCGGCCCCCAGCGCGATCAGTGTGACCGTCAGCTTGCCGGTTCCCGCACCGAGATCGAGCACTCGCGGGCCAGGTGCGTCTTCGAGCACCCAGCGCACTGCCTTCTCCGCGTAGTCGGGGCGGTGCTCGTCATACGCAACCGCCGCGGTACCGAACGACGAGCTAAGGACTCCGCCGACACCCCCGTCCACCCGATCACCCTATCCGGACGGTGGGCCAGGAGGCAGGTAGCTCGCCTGGGCGAGCGTTCCGGAATGACCCCTGACGCGATGGCCTATGCCGCGAGCTGAAGAAGAAACGCGTTGAGGACGGCGCGCGCGTTGGTCGCCGACGAACGGTCGGCACTCACGAGCGTTCCTCCTCGGAGCAACTGGAACTCGTACACGTCATCCCGCCACCGGACGCGAACCTCCCGCTCCTCGGAGTCGCCTGGCCAAAACCGCAGTCCGTGAACCCACCAAGTGTCGGGGGTCACCCTGTCGCGCCATTCGTCCTCAGCATCGGCGGCTAGCTCGGAAAGTGCGATCGACTCGGAAACCCCATAGCCGCGGAGTGTCTCGATAACGTCATTCCAGTCGCGGCGCATGGGATGGATTCTCGCAGCGCTCGGCTGCGCGACCGCCCTCTCACCAGAGGCCGGCGCGAATCAGGTCGCGCACCGGCTCGAGATCCTGCGGCGGCGGCTCGCCCTTGCGCGTCATGGGCACGCGTGCGCGCAGGTCCTCGTAGGCGCGGTCGGTGGCCGCGCCGAGCCGCGGGCGGCCGCGTAGGTCGATCGCCTGAGCGGCGACGACGAGCCCGATCGCGCTCAGCCGCTCGCCGAGCTCGACCATCTGCGCGAGTCGGCGCGCCGCGAGCGGCGCGAGCGTCACGCGGTCTTCGATGCCTTCGTGATGGCTCGTGCTCGCGGTCTCGATCGACACCGGCTGGGCGAGCAGCTTCGCCTCGACCGCGAGCGCCTGCGCGGGTACGCCGAACTCGGACAGGGCGCTTTCGGCAAGGCCCGTCTCCTCCGCGAGACCCTCCGGCAATCCCGTCACCGGCGCCTGCAGCAGCTTCACCGTGCGCTCCGACGCGCTCGTCAGCAGCGGTGCGAGGCCGAGCCGCGCGACGTCGAGCGCCTGCGCCAGCGGCAGCGCGTCGAAGCTGCCCACCGAGATCAGCTTCTGCTCGTCGAGCAGCACGAGCGGGTTCAGCGCGGACGCGTTCAGCTCGTGCTCGACGCGGCGTCGCGCGAACGAGAACGCGTCGGCGGCCGCGCGCCGCACCTGCGGGATGCAGCGGAAGCTGAGCGGGTCCTGCAGGCTCCGAGCGGCGCCGGGATCCCACAGGTAGCTGCCGTCGAGGAGCGCCGCCAGCTCTGCGTCGTCGTGCAACGGGCTCACGTTTGCCGCGAGCGCCTCGAGGTCGAGTGCGGCCGCGACGTCGAGTGCGCGCGAGAGCCGGAGCGCGTCGCAGAGCGCAAGCGCGCCCAGCGCGGTCGAGAACGCATTCGTCCCGAGCAGTGCGAGGGCCTCCTTCGCCGCGAGCTCGAAGTCGCCGGCGACGCCGTAGGCGAGGTCCGCGTTCGCCGGCAGGTCTGCCATCCCGACGGAGCCGAGCGTGCGAACCGCGGGGACGGCGCCGTCGTTCAACGCGGCGACGAGGTGCTCGAGCAGCTCCATCCGCACGCCCGCCGTCCCCCGCGCGAACGCGTTCACGATCAACAGCAGCTGCGCGCGCACGACGTCCGCCGGGACCGGCTCGCCCTGCCCGACGCGATGCTCCAGGATCAGCCGGCGGTTGAACTCCGCGAGCTCGCCCGAAGGAACGCGCGTGCGCTTGCGCACGCCCACGCCCGTCGTCAGCCCGTAGACGGGTTCGCCGGGGAGCGCAGCGTCGACGATCGCACGCCCGCGCCGAACCCGCTCGCCGACCGTATCTGCCAGCTCGGCGTCGGCGGCGCCCCGCGCGACCGCGAGCACCTCCTCGAGTGTCAGCGCGTTGCCCGTGAGGACGACCGTCATCGGGGATAGTCTCGCGCACGTGCCCGCGCAGCTCAGTGTCGTCGGCTCGGTGAACCTCGACCTCGTCGCACGCGTCGAGCGGCTGCCGCGTCCCGGCGAGACGGTCTCCGGTGCGACGTTCACCGAGGTTCCGGGCGGGAAAGGCGCGAACCAGGCTGTCGCCGCCGCGCGACTCGGCGCGACCGTTCGGCTCTACGCCTGCGTCGGGAACGACGGCTTCGCCGACCTCGCGCTCGCACAGCTGCGCGCGGCAGGCGTGAACCTCGACCGCGTCAAGCGGTCCGATACGCAGACAGGCGTCGCGTTGATCATGGTCGACGGGAGCGGCGAGAACGTGATCGTCGTCGCGCCGGGAGCGAACGCAGAGCTGCGGCCGGAGGACGTCGATCTGCCGGACGGCGACGGCGTGCTCTGCCAGCTCGAGATTCCGATCGAGACGGTCGAGTACGCGGCGCAAACGGCGTCCGGCGACTTCTTCCTGAACGCAGCGCCGGCGAGCGGGCCGCATGTGCCGGCGGCCGACGTCACGATCGTGAACGCATACGAGTTCGAGGCGCTGCCGCACCGCGACGGCGTGATCGTCGTCACGCACGGCGCGGACGGAGCGGTCATGCTCGAGGACGGGGAGGAGGTGGCGCGGGCGACGCCGCCGAGCATCAGGGCGGTCGACGGGACCGCGGCCGGCGACGCGTTCACCGCCTGTCTCGTCGTCTCGCTGCTCGAGGGCCGGGAACGCGGGGAGGCGCTCGGGCGCGCGTGCGTCGCGGGCGCGCTCTCGGCATCGAAGTTCGGTGCGCAGACGTCGCTGCCGACGGCGGCCGAGGTCGAGGCGCTCCTATGACGGTGCCGATCGTGATCGACTGCGACCCGGGCCATGACGACGCGATGGCGATCATGCTCGCGCTCGCCTCTCCGGAGATCGAGCTGCGCGGGATCACGACGGTCGCCGGCAACCAGACGATCGACAAGACGACGCGGAACGCGCTCAAGGTGCTGGAGCTCGTCGGGCGCACCGACGTCCCGGTCGCGGCCGGCGCAGACCGGCCTTTGCGCCGCAAGCTGCGCACGGCTGCGAACGTGCACGGCGAGAGCGGTCTCGACGGCCCGGAGCTGCCGGAGCCGACGACGAAGCCTGTGGACGCGGCGGCGGTCGATCTGCTTGCCGAGCTGATCGAGCCCGGGGTCGTGCTCGTGCCGACCGGGCCGCTGACGAATGTCGCGCAGCTGCTCGAGCGCCGTCCCGACGTGAAGCAGCGACTCGAGCGGATCGTCTGGATGGGCGGAGCGATCGCCGAGGGCAACGTGACGCCGGCTGCGGAGTTCAATGCCTACGTCGATCCGGAGGCGGCACAGATCGTCTTCGCGAGCGGCGTGCCCGTGACGATGATCGGCCTCGACATCACGCACATGGCGCTCTTCAGAAGCGACCATGCGGAGCGGCTGCGCGCGTCCGGCGCGGTCGGACGCGCGGTCGCCGAGCTGGCCGACTTCTTCCTGCGCTTCCATCGTCAACGCTACCGCTTCGACGGCGCGCCCATTCACGATGCGATGGCCGTGGCGCACGTGATCGACTCGACGCTCGTCGAGACCGTCAACTGCAACGTCGCGATCGAGACCGCCTCCGAATACTGCGACGGACGCACCGTCGTCGACCGCTGGCTCGTCACCGGGCGCGACCGCAACGCGCACGTCGGCATCGATGTCGACGCCGCACGCTTCCTCGAGCTGCTCGTCGAGCGCATCGCCACGCTCGGGTGATCGCATTCGCCGCGATCGCGCCGCACGGCGACGTCGATGCCACGCCGGAGCTGCTCGCCGCGATGGAGGAGCTCGGCCGTCGCTGCACCTGCGACATCGCGGTCGTGGTCACTCCGCATTCCGTGCACGTCGAAGGTCACTTCCTGGTCGTCACTGCCGCGCGCGTCGGCGAGTACGAGACCGACCGCGAGCTCGCCGAGTCGATCGTCGAGCATGCACGTGCCGAGCGCCTCCCGATCCTCCGCGTCTCCTACGGGGCGAACGATCCGGCACAGTCGGAGCTGCCGCTCGACTGGGGCACGGAAGTGCCGCTGCGGTTCGTGCACGCGTCCCGGGTCGTCGTCGTCTCGCCGTCGCGCGAGCGCCCGCTCGCGGAGCACATCCGGCTCGGGGCCGCGATCGCGAAGGCAAGCGGTCGGCGGCAGGTCGCGCTGATCGCGAGCGCAGACCACGGCCACGCGCATGACGCGGACGGGCCGTACGGCTTCCACCCGGCGGCGGCGCGCTACGACGAGCGCTTCCTCGAGCTGCTCGGGCAGACGCCGCTCGACTTCCGTCCGCTCGCTGAGCTCGTCGAGGACGCGAAGGCGGACTCGCTCTGGCAGCTCCTCGTGCTGCAGGGCGCGATCGACGCTCCGGCCGAGCTGCTCGCCTACGGTGCGCCGACGTACTACGGCATGGCCGTCGCGATCGTCGGCTGACGCTCAGATCTCGTCGAGCAGGAAGCGCTGCCGCGGCCGCGTCTCGCCTTCGACGATCTCGTCGGGCGCGCGCAGCGTGAAGCCGGAGGCGAAGAAGGCCTCGCGCGACTCCCATTTCGAGATCCCGACGAGGCACGTGCCGTCCTCGGTCAGGTACGGCGGCTCCACACCGGTGCAGCCGGGCGTCCCGAGCAGCACCTCGCGCATCTCGCGCATCGAGCCCGCGAGCGACTCGCGCCGACCCGGCTCCGGCCAGTGGAAGACCATGAAGACGAAGGTCACCGACTGCACGCTATCGCGACGCCGGGGAGGAGCAGGCCGCGGGCGGGCGAACGATGGCCCATGCCGCGGAAGAGGCGGAAGAGCAGACTGCGCCCGAAGACCCCGAGCCGCATCAAGAAGCGGCGCGGGGCGCCGGCCCGGCCACGCGGCCTGCAGCATCCCGAGCTCTGGGGGCTCGGCCTCGTCGCGCTCGGGTTCTTCCTCGGCAGCGTCATCTACGCCGGCTGGAACGGCGGCTACGTCGGCGCCGCGCTCGCGAACGGGCTCGACGCGCTGATCGGCGGCGCGTCCTGGGTCGTCCCGCCCGTCTTCGTCGCGCTCGGCGGGCTGATGGTCTTCCGGACCGCGCTCGTCGACTTCCGGCCGTTCCGGACCGGCATCGTCGTCGCCGGCTTCGGGCTGATGCTGACCCTCGGCCGCGACCAGGGCGGCTACCTCGGCCAGATGCTCGGCGGCGCAGTCGGCGTCGCGATCGGCGCGACCGGCTCCACGATCCTCGGCGTCCTTCTGCTCGTCGTGGGTGCGCTGCTCCTCTCCGGTGCCTCGCTCGGCGCGATCCTCCGCCACTCGCAGCACCAGATCCGCCTGGCGGCCTCCCGCGCGCGGCGCGCGCCGCGCGTCCGCCAGGTCGAGGAGCTTCCGCCGCCGCCGCCGACCCGTCACCCGCACGTCGTCGACGCGGAGGAGTCGTATCCGGACGTCGTCGAGTCCGCGCCCGCGCCCCTCTGGAGCGCGGAGCCCGAACCGCTCGTCGTCCAGCAAGAGCCGCTCTTCGAGGACGTCACGAGCGAGAACGCCGAGTACGAGCTGCCGGACCGCGGCGTCCTGCGCGTCTCGCCGCCGAAGGAGGGCGCGTCGAGCGAGACGTCGGCGCGGGTCGCCGACCTGCTCGTGCAGACGCTCTCGCACTTCGGCGTCGACGCGAACGTGATCGGCCAGATCTCCGGCCCGCGCGTCACGCGCTACGAGCTGCAGCTCGCGCCCGGGACGAAGGTCTCGAAGGTGGCGTCGCTGAAGGACGACCTGAGCTACGCGCTCGCGACGACGGAGATCCGCATCCTCGCGCCGATCCCGGGCAAGCAGGCGGTCGGCGTCGAGCTGCCGAACCTCTCGCCGAACCTCGTCACGCTCGGCGACATCTTCGACGACCTGCCGCCGACGGCGTCGCCGCTCTCGGTCTGGCTCGGCAAGGACATCTCCGGCGCCGCCGTCTGGACCGACCTCGCGCGCATGCCGCACCTGCTGATCGCCGGCACGACCGGCTCGGGCAAGTCCGGCTGCATCAACACGCTGCTCACGTCGATCCTGCTGCGCGCGACGCCGGACGAGGTGCGCATGATCCTGATCGACCCGAAGCGGATCGAGCTCAACCACTACGAGTCGATCCCGCATCTGCTCACGCCCGTCGTCTCGAGCCCGAAGGAGGCGAGCGCCGTGCTCGCCAACTGCACGGCCGAGATGGAGCGCCGCTACGAGCGGCTCGCGCAGGTGCGCGCGCGCAACATCAACGAGGCGAACCGGGCGTTCCGACAGCGCGGCGAGCCGACGATCCCGTATCTGCTCGTGGTGATCGACGAGCTCGCCGACCTGATGATGATCGCGCCGCAGGCAGTCGAGGACGCGGTCATCCGGCTCGCGCAGAAGTCGCGTGCGGTCGGCATCCATCTCGTGCTCGCGACGCAGCGTCCGTCCGTGGACGTGATCACCGGCATGATCAAGGCGAACGTCCCTTCGCGCATCGCATTCGCGGTCTCGTCGCAGACCGACTCGCGGGTGATCCTCGACACCGGCGGCGCCGAGTCGCTGCTCGGCCAGGGCGACATGCTCTTCAAGCCGCTCGGGACGTCGCGGCTGCAACGCGTCCAGGGCGCGTACGTGTCGGAGGAGGAGATCGCGCTCGTGGTCGAGCAGACCCGCCAGCGCGAGCAGGAGCTCGACGAGGGCTACCTCGAGCTGCCCGAGGTGTTCGCCGACCCGGACGAGGACGACGAGCACGAGGGCGAGTTCGATCCCGACGAGGATCCACTGCTCGACAAGGCGATCGAGATCGTCGTGCAGACGCAGACGGCGTCCGTCTCGCTGCTCCAGCGGCGCCTGCGCGTCGGCTATACACGTGCGGGTCGCCTGATCGACATGCTCGAGCGGCGCGGCATCATCAGCGGCTATGAAGGCTCGAAACCGCGCCGCGTCCTCGTGGACGAGTCGCAGTACCACCAGTACGTCGCGACCGATTAGATCGCTCGGCAGCGCAGGAGCGTGGGTCGACCGCGTCGGCGTCGCCGCGCTCTTTCCCGGATCCGACCTCGTGCTGCCGTCGCTCTGGGAGGCGATCGCGGGCTCGCGCGAGGTCGAGTGGGCAATCCGCGACGAGGAGACCGGGAAGTACGTGGCGTTCACGCCTGAGATGGACACGTGCTGGCGCTGGAAGGACGAGCTCCCCGAGCGCGGTCTCGCGTGCGTCGGCAAGCACTTCGGGCGCTGGGCGGCGATCGTCGCGCCGCGGCTCGTGCCGCTCGTCGTCGCGGTCGCGGCGGAGCGGCGCGAGCAGTTGACCCCGTTCCAGCGCGAGGTTGCGGATGCGGTACGCGCGGCAGGGCCGGTGATCGGGCCGGAGCTGCGCCGGCTGCTCCGCGCGGAGAAGAAAGAGGTCGACGCCGCCGTCGTCGCGCTGCAGCGCGCGCTCGTGTTGACGGCGAGCGGGCTCGTCGAGCAGGAGCAGGGCTGGGGTGCGGTCGCGGTCGACCTCGTCGAGCGACGGTGGCCGCTCGGGCAGCTGCCGTCTGCGGCCGCGGCAAGGCGCGAGCTCGCCCGGACGGTGCTGCACTCCGCCGACGAGCTCTCGGCGGCCGACCTCGGCGGTGCGCTCGGCTGGCGCGTCCGCGTCGCGCGCGACGTGCTCGACGAGCTTGCGCACGCAGGCGAAGCGCGCGTACGCAGCGAACACGGCGTCGCGCTGTACGCGGTGTGAGCCGTTGTCGACAGCGAGGTCAGGCCCGAAGGGCCGGACCCCAGAGCAGCTGTCGAAACGCATTGCGACAACGCGAGCACCTAGCAATCTGGTCTAACCAAGGCTTAGGATCGACGTCTGTACGGGAGGCACCCGTATGGGTCGAAACCAGTAAAGGGAGGGCAAGTGAAGGTTTCTCGCTGGATTGCGGTTGCTGTGGCTGCGGCGCTTGTCGCGACGATCGCGGCGACTGCCGCGCTCGGCGGGCCGAGCCGCACCACCGCGCCGAAGGCGGGCTACGTGGCGGCGCTCGTGAGCGACGTCGCCGGCTTCAACGACAACGGGTTCAACAAGAACCAGCTCAAGGGCTTGAACGAGGCGGCGAAGGCGATCGGCGGGACCGCCGTGCCGCTCGTCTCGCACTCCTCGAGCGACTACCAGCCGAACTACAACTCCGCCATACAGCAGAAGGCGGACATCATCATCGCCGCCGGCTTCCTGCTCGGCGACACGATGAAGCAGTACGCGACGCAGTATCCGAACACGAAGTTCGCGATCACCGACGACCCCGTCGCGGCGGTCGGGGGCCTCAAGAACGAGGAAGGCATCACCTACGCGACGCAGGAGGGCGGCTGTCTCGTCGGCGTGCTGGCAGCCGAGATGGCGAACAGCATGGGCAAGAAGATCATCGGTGTCGCCGGCGGCCAGAAGATCCCGCCCGTCGACTCGTACATCGCGGGCTACAAGTACTGCGCGGCGAAGGCCGTTCCCGGCACGCACACGATCGTGCAGTACTCGAACAGCTTCACCGACGTCGCTGCGTGCTCGACGATCGCGCAGAACGAGATCGGCTCGGGCGCCCAGGTGATCTTCCAGGTCGCGGGCTCCTGCGGCGACGGCGCGCTGAAGGAGGCGTCGAAGCTCGGCAAGTGGGGCATCGGCGTGGACGCGGACGAGTACCACGTCGCGAGCCGCATCCTCACGAGCGCGCTCAAGAAGACGGACGTCGGCGTCTACGACACCATCGTCCAGGCGTCCAAGGGCAAGTTCAAGGGCGGCAAGGACCTCGTCTTCAACCTGAAGAACAACGGCGTGGGCGTCGGCAAGATCAGCCCGAAGGTCAAGAAGTCGTGGATCGCCGTGATGAACAGCTTCAAGGCGAAGATCATCTCCGGGAAGCTCAAGCCCCCGGCGGTGCTCAAGTAGTCGGCACAGCAGATAAGAGGGCGGGCGCGAGCCCGCCCTCTTAGTCTCTTGGGAGCGGGATTGACCGACGAGCTCGTCCTCGAGATGCGGGGGATCCGCAAGGAGTTTCCCGGCGTCGTCGCCAACGACGCCGTCTCGTTCGACGTGCGACGCGGCGAGGTGCATGCGCTGCTCGGGGAGAACGGCGCCGGCAAGTCGACGCTGATGAACATCCTCTACGGGCTGTACCGGCCGGACGCGGGAGAGATCAGGCTGAACGGCAGGCCCGTCTCGTTCACGTCGGCGCGCGACGCGATCAACGCGGGCATCGGGATGGTGCACCAGCACTTCATGCTCATCCCGGTGATGACCGTCGCCGAGAACATCGTCCTCGGCGTCGAGCCGCACAACGGGCCGCTGCTCGACGAGAGCGGAGCCGAGCAGCGCGTCCGCGAGCTCTCCGCGCAGTTCGGGCTCGCCGTCGATCCGTCCGCGCTCGTCAGCACGATCACCGTCGGCCAGGAGCAGCGCGTCGAGATCCTCAAGGCGCTCTACCGCGGCGCGGACGTGCTCATCCTCGACGAGCCGACGGCCGTGCTGACGCCGCAGGAGGCGGGCGAGCTGTTCGAGATCATCCAGAGCCTGCGGGCCGACGGCAAGTCGATCATCTTCATCAGCCACAAGCTGAACGAGGTGCTCGAGATCGCCGACCGCATCACCGTGCTCCGGCGCGGCAAGACGATCGAGACGGTCCCGCGCGAAGGCGCGACGGAGGAATCGCTCGCGCGCGCGATGGTCGGTCGAGACGTGCTGTTGCGCGTGCAGAAGGATCCCGCGCAACCGGGCGACGTCCTGCTCTCGGTCGAGGATCTGCACGTCGTCGACGAGCGCGGCATCGAGAAGGTGCGCGGCACCTCGTTCGAGGTGCGGGCGGGAGAGATCGTCGGCATCGCCGGCGTCGACGGCAACGGACAGTCCGAGCTGATCGACGCGATCGCGGGGCTGCAGAAGATCGCGAGCGGCAGGGTCGTGATCGGCGGCCGCGACAGCACCGGTGAGGATGCGCGGGGCATGCTGGACGCCGGGCTCGGCCATATCCCGGAGGACCGGCAGCGGCGCGGGCTCGTGCTCGAGTTCTCGATCGCGGAGAACGTCGCGCTGCACGACTACTCGCGCCCACCGGACTCGAAGTGGGGCTGGCTCTTCCCCGGGCAGTTCATCCGCCGCGCGGCGTCGCTGATCCGCGAGTTCGACGTGCGCGGCGGGGGCCCGATGACGCGTGCCGGCGGCCTTTCGGGCGGCAACCAGCAGAAGGTGGTCGCCGCGCGCGAGATCGCACGCGACCCGAAGGTCCTGATCGCGGCGCAGCCGACGCGTGGGCTCGACGTCGGCGCGATCGAGTACCTGCACCGGCGGCTGGTCGCCGAGCGCGACGAGGGCCGCGCGATCCTGCTCGTCTCGCTCGAGCTCGACGAGATCCTCTCGCTCTCCGACCGGATCCTCGTCCTCTACGAGGGCGAGATCGTCGGCGAGCATACGGGCGAGGTGTCGGAGGAGCAGATCGGGCTCGAGATGCTCGGCGGCCGGGAGCGGACGGCGGTATGAGCGTAGGCTCGACGGAGCTCACAAGGAGCGTAGGGTGCCGGCTTGGCCGGCGCCCGGAGCGGGCATGACGGATCCCGGCCCGTCGCCGTCTCCGGAGCAGGCCGCCCAGACCGGCACCCTCGCCGCGGCGCTCGCGGTCAAGCAGCGTGCGGGCGGGTTCATGGTGCCGCTCGCGACGGTGGTGCTCGCCTTCCTGATGGGCGGCGTCGTCGTCGCGGCGACCCAGCACAGCGTGCACAAGGCGCTCCTCGCCTATCAGGACATCTTCAGGGGCGCCGGGCTGAACTGGATCTTCCACCCGACGACGAACATCCTGAACATCGCGTCGTACAACCTGTCGCAGACGCTGCTGCAGACGACGACGCTGATCCTCACCGGGCTCGCGGTCGCGTTCGCGTTCCGCTGCGGGATGTTCAACATCGGCGGCCAGGGTCAGTACTTCGTCGGCCTGATCGTCGCCAACTGGCTCGGTGTCGACCTCGCCGGCCTGAGCCCGCTGCCGCACATCCTGCTCGCGATCGCCGCCGCGACGCTCGCGGGCGCGGCGTGGGCCGGCATCGCCGGCGTGCTCAAGGCGACCGTCGGCGCGCACGAGGTGATCACGACGATCATGCTCAACTGGATCGCGATCTGGGTGGGGGAGTGGTTGTTCGGCGACGGCGGCCCGCTTCAGAACTCGACGCAGCAGTTCGTCCCCGTGTCGAACAACGTCGCGAAGAGCGCGCAGTTGCCCGTCTTCTGGGGCACGCAGGGCTTCCAGGGCCTCGACATCGGGCTCTTCATCGCCCTCGCCGCGCTCGTCGCCTTCTGGGCCCTGATCAACCGGACGACGCTCGGCTACGAGGTGCGCGCAGTCGGCTTCAACCCCGACGCGGCCGCCTACGGCGGCATCAACGTGAAGAAGAACCTGATCCGCGCGATGGCGATCTCCGGCGCCTTCGCCGGCCTCGCGGGCGCGGTCGACATGCTCGGCTACCTCTACCGCTTCGGCCAGCTCGACATCCCGGTCAGCCAGGTCGGCTTTCTCGGCATCGCCGTCGCGCTGCTCGGCCGGAACACCGCGATCGGCACGATGCTCGGCGCGCTGCTCTTCGGCGGGCTCCTCTACGGCACGACGCACGGCCTGAACGCGACGAGCGTGATCCAGCCCGAGCTCGCCGGCAACCTCACCTACATCATCCAGGGCCTCGTCGTCCTCTTCGTCGGCGCCGACGTGCTGATCCTCTACGTCTGGAACTCGCGGAAGAGGCTGCGGGCGCAGCGGCTACCGAAGACCGCGGCCGCTCCGGAGGAGGCTGCAGCGTGAACACGTGGGCGGCGAGGCTCGACAACCCGCTGAGCGCGCGGCTGCGCGACCCGGCGACGAGCGGTTACGCCGGGATCCTCCTCGCCGCGTTCGCGGCGTTCCTCGCGATCCCGCCGATCGAGGCGCGCACCGTCACGTGGCCGATCCTCGTCGGCGTCGTCGCGGCCGTGCTCGGAATCTGGACGGTCACGAGAGGCCGCCGCAGGCTCGGTTGGGGCGCGGTCGCGGCCGGCGTCCTCGGCATCGCTCTCGGCATCCTCGCCACGCGCTCCGGTACCGGGAACCTCCAGTCGGTGTTCGACGCGACGCTCGTCGCGCAGACGCTCGGCCTCGCGACGCCGCTCGTCTTCGGCTCGGTCGCAGGCATCTTCTCGGAGCGCAGCGGCGTCGTGAACATCGGCCTCGAGGGGATGATGCTGATGGGCGCCTTCTGGGGCGTGTACGGCGCGGACAAGGGCGGGACCTGGGCGGTCGGCCTCCTGGTCGCGGCGGCCGTCGGGGGGCTGCTCGCGCTCGTCTATGCCTACTTCGCGATCCACCTGCGCTCCGATCAGATCGTGGGCGGCACCGCCGTCAACTTCCTCGCGCTCGGGATCACCGGCTACTTCTACGTCCAGCTCTACAACAACAACCCGATCCCGAACGGCGTGTCGCTGCTGCCGAACGTCCGCATCCCGGGGCTCGCGAACGCGCATTTCTTCGGACAGGCGATCGGCGACCTGAACATCCTGACCTGGGCGAGCTTCGTGCTCGTGATCGCCGCCTTCGTCGTGCTCTTCAAGACGCCGATCGGGCTGCGCATCCGCGCCTGCGGCGAGCATCCGCGGGCGGCGGACACGGTCGGCATCAACGTCTACGTGGTGCGCTACGGCTGCGTCGTCCTCTCGGGGGTGCTCGCCGCGCTCGGCGGCATCTATCTCTCGGAGGGCCCGCAGGGCAACGGCACGTTCATCTTCAACATGACGAACGGCCGCGGCTTCATCGCCCTCGCCGCGATGATCTTCGGCAACTGGCGGCCGGCCGGAGCGTTCGGCGCCGCGATCCTGTTCGGCTTCTCGAGCGCGCTCGCGCTGAAGCTGCAGGTCTACTCGCCGCAGGCGGCGACGCTCTTCCAGATCCTGCCGTACGTGCTGACGCTGATCGCCGTCGCGGGCGTGATCGGGCGGACGGTGCCGCCCGCCGCCGACGGGAAGCCGTACAAGAAGCAGTAGCCGTCCGACGCGCTACGCTGCCGTCCCGAATGCGGCTCAGCAACCACCGCGCCTCGCTGGCCGTCGTCGCGGGCCTGCTCGCGACGCTCGCCGTCCCGGGTGCGATCGCGCTGGCGCGGCAGACCGCCGGGATCAGCCTGATCGACGCCGCCTGGGCGATCCCGGTCGCCGCGCTCTGCGGTGTCGCGGCGCTCCTCTTCGTCCGCGGCGCACGCGGCCGGATCCGCTCGACGCTCGAGCGGGCGGGCGGCTTCGGCCGCATCCGCACGGCGCGGATCCTCGCGGTCGCGGGTATCTGCTTCGCGCTCTCCGGCTCGATCGCGATCGCCGTGTACGAGGTCCTGCTGCGGCTCGAAAAATAGGGGAGAATCCCGCCGCATGTTCGAGATCGGAAACAGCCTGCGCGAGGCGCGCGTCCGCCAGCGGCTCGACTACCCGCAGGTCGAGCTCGCCACGAAGATCCGCGCGAAGTACATCCGTGCGCTCGAGGAGGAGGAGTTCGACGTCCTGCCGTCCGGTACGTACATCAAGGGTTTCCTGCGCTCCTACGCGGACTTCCTCGGCCTCGACGGGCAGCTCTACGTCGACGAGTACAACTCGCGCTACCTCGCCGACGGCTACTTCGACGACGTGCCGCAACGCCGCCGGCGCGTGCAGCAGGACCGCTCGATCGAGAAGAAGGTCGTCCTGCTCGCGCTCGTGGGGATCGCCGCCGTCACCGCGCTCGTGATCGTCGCGTGGCGCTACGGCGGCGGCGGGCCGGCCGCCCCGAGCGTCGTCATGCAGAAGCAGAACCGCGGACCGCTCGCCGTCCCGAAGGGGCTCCAGTTCACGGGAATCGGGAAGGGGACATATCTCGAGATCCGCCGGCGCTCGGCCACCGGACCGGTCGTCTACCAGGGAACGCTCCGGAGCGGGGACGCAGAGTTCCTCGTCGGCAAGCGCTTCTGGATCTCGGTGCGCCGGCCGACCGGCGTCCGCTTCAAGCTGCTCGGCAAGCCGGTGTCGCTGCCGGCCAGGCACAACTTGAAGGTGCTCGTCACTCCGACGAAGACGGCCCGCGTACCCAGCAGCTATTGAGGCCGCGCGCCGTCATCGTCGTCACGGGCAGCGAGCTCGTGCGGGGCGAACGCACGGACCTGAACGGCCCGTTCCTCGCGCGCGAGGTCGAGCGGCTCGGCCTCGAGGCGGCGCGGATCGACATCGTCGGCGATTCGCCGGCCGAGCTCGAGCGGGTTCTCCGCGCCGCGCTCGACGACGCGGACGTCGTGGTCACCTCCGGCGGGCTCGGACCGACGCACGACGACCGCACGGTCGAGCTCGTCGCCGCAGCGCTCGGCGTCGGGCTGCACGTCGACCCGAGCCTCGAGGCGGAGATCGAAGCCGTCTCTCGCGCCGCGGCCGAACGGCTGCGGCGCGACTACGCAGACTTCGCTCCCGGCGTGACGAAGCAGGCGACGCTGCCGGACGGCGCGCGGCCGATCGGCCTCGCAGGTACCGCGCCGGGCCTGATCGTCCCGCGGCCGGACCGGCCGGTCGTCGTGGTGCTGCCGGGACCGCCGTTCGAGCTCCGGCGCCTGTGGCCGAACGCGCTCGAGACGGACGAGCTCCGCGCCGTGCTCGCGAGGACGCAGCCGCCCGAACGCCGGCTGCGCCGCTTCTTCGGCGTGAGCGAGTCGGCGGTCGCGCATGCGCTCGCCGACGCGGGCGGTGACGGGGACGGCGTCGACGTGACGATCTGCGCACGCGACTTCGAGATCCACGTCGACCTGGTGGTCGAGCCCGGCGCCGAGGTACGCGCCGATGCGCTCGAGGCGCGCTTCCTGCCGCCGCTCGAACAGTGGCTCTACGGGACGGACGAGCGCGGAGTGGAGGAGCACGTGCTCGATCTCTGCCGCGCCCACGGCTTGACGCTCGCGACCGCGGAGTCGTGCACCGGCGGGCTCGTCGCCGCGCGGCTCACGTCGGTGCCGGGCTCGAGCGAGGTCGTCCTCGGCGGCGTCGTCGCCTACGCGAACGACGTGAAGGAGCGCGAGCTCGGCGTGCCGGCGGCGCTTCTCGCAGAGCACGGCGCCGTCTCGGCGGAGTGCGCGGAGGCGATGGCGAACGGTGTGCGCGACCGCTTGCACGCGGATATCGGCGTCTCGGTGACCGGCATCGCCGGACCTGACGGCGGCACGGCGGAGAAGCCGGTCGGGCTCGTCTACGTCCATGCCGCGTCACCGGGCGGAAGCATCGGGCGCGAGCTCTCGTTTCCGGGTGACCGCGCGTCGATCCGCGCCCGCTCGGTGGTCGTCGCGCTCCACCTCGTTCGACGGTTGTTGCAGAGTCCTGACGAAGCCGTGTGAGCTCGACCGCTAGCGTGACCGGCGATGAGCGGATCAGGCTGTTCCTCGCCCTGCGGCTCCCCGAGCGGGTGCTCGACGGCATCGTCAGCTGGCAGCGCGAGCGGCTGCACGGCGGGCTGCGCGTCGTGCCGCGCGAGCACCTGCACATCACGGTCGCCTTCCTCGGGCACCGGCCGCGCGCCGAGCTTCCGGCGATCGTCGCGGAGCTGCGGGCCGCCGCGGCGGACGCCGGGCCGGACGTGCGGCTCGCCCCGGCGCGCTACCGCGAGACCCGGAGCGTCGCGATGCTCGTCCTCGACGACCTCGACGGCGGGGCGACCGCGCTCGCTGAGGATCTGCAGGCACGCCTCGAGACGCTGGGCGTCTACCGCCGCGAGGGCCGGCCGTGGCTGCCGCACCTCACGGTCGCCCGCTTCCGCGAGCGGCCCCGCCTGCGTCTCGAGCCTCCGGCGGTGGGAACGTTTGTTCCGTCCGACGCGGCTGCTTACCTGTCCCGACTGCACCCCGACGGGGCGCGCTATGACGTACTGGAATCTGTCGCTCTAGGCGACAGTGCTACCTGAAGGAGGTAGGGGAGGTGGACAAGCACGAAGCACTCGACGTGGCGCTCGGCCAGATCGAGCGGCAGTTCGGCAAGGGCTCGGTCATGAAGATGAGCGACCGCGCCGCCGTCTCGGTCGGCGCCGTCTCCACGGGATCGCTCGCGCTCGACCTGGCGCTCGGGATCGGCGGTCTGCCGCGCGGCCGCATCGTCGAGGTCTTCGGCCCCGAGTCGTCGGGCAAGACGACGCTCGTCTACCACGTGATCGCCGAGGCGCAGCGGCGCGGCGGCATCTGCGCGTTCATCGACGCCGAGCACGCGATGGACCCGACCTACGCGAAGCACATCGGCGTCGACATCGACAACCTGCTCGTCTCGCAGCCGGACACGGGCGAGCAGGCGCTCGAGATCGCCGAGCTCCTGATCCGCTCCGGTGCGCTCGACGTCGTCGCGGTCGACTCGGTCGCGGCGCTGACGCCGAAGGCGGAGATCGAAGGCGAGATGGGCGACTCGCACGTCGGCCTGCAGGCGCGGCTCATGTCGCAGGCGCTGCGCAAGCTCGCCGGCACGCTCAACCGCACCGACACGATCTGCATCTTCACGAACCAGCTCCGCGAGAAGATCGGCGTGATGTTCGGCAATCCCGAGACGACGCCGGGCGGCCGCGCGCTCAAGTTCTACTCGTCCGTCCGCCTCGACATCCGCCGCATCGAGACACTGAAGGAAGGCGTCGAGGCGATCGGCAACCGCGTGCGCGTCAAGGTGGTGAAGAACAAGGTCGCGCCGCCGTTCAAGCAGGCCGAGTTCGACATCATCTACGGCACCGGCTTCTCGTGGGAGGGCACCGTGCTCGATGTGGCGACCGAGCGCAAGGTCGTGACGAAGTCGGGTTCGTACTTCAGCTTCGGCGACGAGCGGCTCGGCCAGGGCCGCCAGAACGCGACGGCGTTCCTGCGCGAGCACCCCGACGTCACGCAGCAGATCCTCCAGCGGATCCAGCTCGAGGTCGGCCCGGAGCAGGTCGTCTCGGCGCGGCTCCTTCCGACGCTCGACAGCGGCGAGATCGAGTCCAACGGCGAGCCTGCGAGCCGAGCGGCGAAGGCCGCGGCCGCCGCGGCGGTCGTGGCCGAGGTGGGCGCAGCCGGAGGAGAATGACGTCCGTCGTGACGGCGCTGCGCGAGCGGCCCGGCGGGGGCGTCGAGGTCGATCTCGACGGCTCGCCGTGGCGAACCGTTCCCGCGGACGCTGTCATCCGTGCGGGCCTCGTCGTCGGGCGCGCGCTCGATCGGGAGACCGCGCGGGCGCTCGGGCGCGAGCTCCGGCGCTCGGAAGCACTCGCGGTCGCGCTCCGCGCGCTCCGCTACCGGGATCAGTCCCGGCGCCGGCTCGAGCAGCGGCTCGCCCGCCGGGGCGTCCGGGCAGAGGCCCGTAACGGCGCGCTCGAGGCGCTCGAGTGGACAGGCCTCGTCGACGACGGCCGCGTCGCCGCCGCCCGCGCACACGCGCTCGCCGAGCGGGGCTACGGCGACGGAGCGATCCGGTTCGCCCTCGAGGCCGAGGGGCTAGGCGCGGCCGACGTCGAGGCTGCCCTCGCCGGGCTCGCTCCCGAGACGGAGCGGGCACGCGCGCTGCTGGAGCAGCGCGGCTGCTCGGCGAAGAGCCTCCGCTGGCTCGCGGGCAAGGGTTTCGACGCGACGGCGCTCGAGGACGTTGTCGGATTTGCGGACGAGCGGCGTGCGCGCTACGATCCGTGATCACGCTTCACCCGACATTTGCCTGCAAATTGCGTTTTTCCGAACTTCGCTGACCATTCGACAACCATGGTGACGACACTTCGTTCCACCCTCGGACGACGGAGGATCACGGCCAGGTAGGACGGCGGCTCGAGGGGCGCGCGCAATCCGGGCGCGCAGGGAATCGACGCGACTTTCGGCGATCCGCGCTGCGGGATCGGTGCCGGGCGGGGCAACCCAACCGAGGAGCCGCGCGTGCTGATCGGGATCGGAGTCGCAATCGGAGTCGTCGCAGGGGTCGCGGTTGCGCTGCTCGCCGTGCAGGTGTTCGGCGCGACCGGCGTCGGCAAGGCCCGCCGCCTGCGGCGGCAGCTGCTCGAGGACGCCGACCGCGAGGCCGAGGCCGTCCGGCGCGAGGCGCATATCGCGGCGCGCGAGCAGGCGGTCGCGCTCCGGGCGGAGATCGACGGCGAGCTCGCTGACCGGCGCGAGGCCGTCCTCAAGATCGAAGAGCGTGTCCTCGCGAAGGAAGAGGAGATCGAGCGGAAGCTCGTCGAGCTGACGCGGCGCGACCAGGGCCTCGCGGACCGCGAGGCGCACCTCCGGCGGCTGCAGGAGGAGCTGAAGCAGACGAAGCTCGCCGAGCAGGCCGAGCTCGAGCGGATCGCCGGGCTCACGCAACAGGAGGCGAAGGCGCATCTGCTCGAGCGCGGCGAGGAGCTCGTGCGTCACGACCTCGCCCGGCGCGTCCGGATGCTCGAGGAGGAAGCGAAGGCGGAGTCGAAGCGGCGTGCACGCAACCTCGTCGCCGACGCGCTCCAGCGCGTCGCAGCGAGTCACGCCTCGGAGACGACCGTCACCGTCGTCGAGCTTCCGTCCGACGACATGAAAGGCCGCATCATCGGGCGTGAAGGTCGAAACATCCGCGCGCTCGAGCATCTGACGGGCGTCGACTTCATCATCGACGACACGCCGCATGCAGTCGTGCTCTCGTCGTTCGACGGGCTCCGCCGCGAGACGGCGCGCCTGACGCTGACGAAGCTGATCGAGGACGGCCGCATCCATCCGGCGCGGATCGAAGAGGCCTACTACCAGTCGAAGGCCGAGCTCGAGGAGCTCGTACGGCAGGCCGGCGAGCAGGCCGTGTTCGAGGCGAACTGCGGACCGTTCCACGACGAGCTCGTGAAGATTCTCGGCCGGCTGCGCTTCCGCACGAGCTACGGGCAGAACGTCCTCAAGCACACGCTCGAGGTCGTGCACCTCGCGGGCATCATGGCGACGGAGCTGGGCGCAAGCGCGAAGACGACGAAGCGCGCGGCGATGCTGCACGACATCGGCAAGGCGATGACACACGAGATCGAGGGGTCGCATGCCGCGATCTCGGCGCAGCTCGCGCGGCGGTACGGCGAGACGCAGCACGTCGTCCACGCGATCGAGGCACATCACTACGAGGTGCAGCCGCAAACTGTCGAGGCGGTGCTCGTGATCGCAGCAGATGCAGTCTCCGCGTCACGCCCGGGTGCGCGCGGCGAGAGCCTCGAGCACTACATCAAGCGTCTCGAGTCGCTCGAAGAGCTCGCGTCCGCGAAGCCCGGCGTCGAGAAGGTGTACGCGCTGCAGGCCGGCCGCGAGATCCGCGTGATCGTGAGCCCCGAGCAACTCGACGACGAGGCGGCGGCGCTGCTCTCGCACGAGATCGCGCGGGAGATCGAGGACCGGCTCGAGTATCCGGGCCAGGTGAAGGTGACCGTGATCCGCGAGAGCCGGTCGGTCGACGTCGCTCGGAACCACGCGGCCGTGCAGAACGGAAACGGCGACCGTACCGCCGCAGCGGCACCGGAGCCGCAGGACTCGCCGATTCAGGCTGCCTGACTGCCTCCGCCCGGGAGGCGGTCACTGATTCGAGTGATTTGCCGCGCCGTCCCCCGTCGGAGGGAGGCCCGGCGGACGCATCGACGTACGGTGCATCCAAGCCCGCTCCGGGCTGAAGCGGCAACTGCGGCCTGCGCAACATTGCGCAGAAGGGAGAGTTGGTTCGATGAACTCAGGCTCCAAAGGCGACGGCGTGAGAGCCAACGCGCTGTGGGGCAGAGGCGGTCGCAACGGTCTGCGGGGGCATGCGTTCCGGCGCATCGTGCTCCTTGCCGCCGTCGCGGCGCTCGCGGTACCGGCCGCCGGTGTGGCGGCACCTCCGAGCCTGCCCAGCAACTCCGGGGGGGCGGTCGTTCCGGCTGCGTTGCTCGCGCAGGCGCAGGCGAACCCGACCCAGATCTTCCACGTCATCGTGCAAGGCACGAAGGGCGTGAAGAGCAGCGGGGTCGCGTCGGAGGTTGGAAGCGAGAACGGGAAGGCGAAGAAGATCTTCGCCTCGATCACGGGCGTGTCCGCCGATATCACCGGCAAGGACCTGCTCAAGCTCGCCCGGCACCCCCACATCACCGCGATCACGCCCGACGCGCCATTGCAGTCGAGCGATTATCAGGACTCGACGATGTGGCCCGACACGGCGGACGTCTCTCTGCTCTGGAACAACATCGACTTCAACACCGGCAACGTCATCGGACCTGCCCCGCAGGCGCCGACGATCGCGGTGATCGACAGCGGCATCGACACGTCGAAGACGGCTGACTTCGGCTCGCGTGTCGTCGCGAGCGTGAACATGTGCTCGCTCTGCACCGACAACACGACGAACGACCTCGAAGGTCACGGCACGATGGTCGCGGGCGTGGCGGCCGGGGCCGGTCTGTACCCGGGCGTCGCACAGAATGCGAATCTCGTCAGCATCCGCGTCTCCGACGCGCAGGGCGAGTCGCTGACGAGCGACGTGATCTCGGCGGCCGACTGGGTGCTGGCGCACAAGGACCAGTACGGGATCAAGGTCGTGAACATGTCGCTGGCGGGTGCGTCGCCGACGTCGTTCCGGCTCGATCCGCTGGACCAGGCGGTCGAGCGGCTGTGGTTCTCCGGCGTGACGGTTGTCGTCGCGGCCGGCAACTTCGGCACGGGCGCTCCGGTCGACATGTCGATGGCTCCGGGCAACGACCCGTTCGTGATCACCGTCGGAGCGACCGACCAGATGCAGACGTCGGACCCGACCGACGACACGGTGCCTTCGTGGTCGGCCTACGGCTACACCGAGGACGGCTTCTCGAAGCCCGACATCGCGGCGCCGGGCCGGTACATGATCGCGCCGATCCCGATGAACTCGACCATCGCGACAACGGTGCCCGATCGCATCGTCGCGCCCGGGTACATCTGGATGTCGGGGACGTCGTTCGCGACTCCGATCGTGGCGGGCGCGGCGGCCCAGATCCTGGCAAGGCACCCCAACTGGGGTCCCGACCAGGTCAAGGGCGCGCTCATGCTGACGGCGAACTACCTGCCTGACGCAGCGCCGCGATCGGTCGGCGTCGGCGAGGTCGACGGCGCTGCTGCGGCCAGCCTCGACTTCACCCCGCCGAACCCGAACATCGCCCTCGACCAGTACGTCTCGCCCGATCCGACCACCGGTCAGCCGACGTTCAACGCGGCGGCCTGGGCGAGCGCGGCGTGGAGCGACGCAGCGTGGGAGAGCGCTGCGTGGAGCGACGCGGCCTGGGCCGATGCGGCCTGGAGCGATGCGGCGTGGGCGGACGCGGCGTGGAGCTCCGGTGTCTTCACGGAGAGCACGTCGTCGCTCATGTCGAGCACGGCGACGTACTCCGAATCGACGTTCAGCCCGTAGCAGGCAGGACGATCCGATCTGCGGCGGCGGCCCGAAAAGGCCGCCGCCGCTCGTTCCGGGGCCTATAGCCGGAAGCGCGCTCCGCCGATACCTCGTGTTGGCGAGCAAGTCCTCGAATCGATGACCCTGCGGACACTCATCCGGACGCGCGCCGCCCCCGGGCGGCGCCTCGTGCTGCTTCTCGCGGCCGGCGTCGCCGTCGTCCTCGTCGGTCTCTCCGCCGACCCGCGTGCAGACGCCGCGAACAACTACTCCTCGACTCTCTATCTCTCGTCCACGACGTCGACGCTCCTCGCCGGCAGCTGGCAGCTCGTCTCGAGCGCGCCGAGCAGCGCGAACACGAGTACGCAGAACCGGATCGCGCTCGGTGCGACCGGCTACCAGGACTTCCAGCCCGGCTTCAACCCGGGAGGCATCGCAAGTACGCCGGCGCCCGCGGCGAGCGCATCGACGACACCGAACGGCAAGGGCTGGCTCGTCGACGGCAGCGGCGCGGTCACGTTCGCGGCCGGGACGTGGACGTTCAACAACACCGTCACCGACATCAACAACAACGGCGTCGCGACGCTCGCCGTCGGCATGTGGAAGGTGAAGATCAGCGGCGGCTCGATCACGAGCTCGACCCTGCTCGTCGATCCCGATTGCACCGCCTCACCATGCCCGTCCGGCGCCGCGCCGGGCGCCGCGAGCCCCGGCACGAACTTCGTCGGCGGTGCGGCGGTCTCCGTCTCGCTCTCGCCGTCGCTGCCGAGCTTCTCACTCGCGAGCGACGAGCACCTGTACGTCCAGTACTGGCGCTGGGAGACAACCGGCATGAGCTCCGGCGGCACCTCCGCTCGGCTCGGGAAGCTCACGTCGAACGACGGCACCTCGGCGATCACGCACCCGTCGGCGAATGCGTGGCCGGACGTACCGACGCTCGGAGCCGTCGCGGCTCGCACGAACGTCACGCCGCAGCTCTCGACGACGTACAGCGATGCGGACGGCGACAACGGCACCGTCTCGGTCCAGCTCTGTAGCGACAGCGCCTGCAATACCGTCTTGCAGAGCTACACGACGGCGACCGTTGCGAGCGGCACCGCCGTCAACTGGACTCCGACCTCGCTCGCCGACGGCAAGTACTACTGGCGCGCGCAGTCGACCGACAGCAACAGCAACACCTCGGGCTGGTCGGCGACGAGCAGCTTCACCGTCGACACGACGAGCCCGACCGCACCCGCGCTCGGAAGCATCGCGGCGCGCATCAACAACACGACGCCGACGCTCGCGGCCACGTTCTCCGATCCCGACGGAGCGGCCGACACCGGCACGCTCTCGTTCCAGCTCTGCTCCACGAGCGGGTGTGCCACGGTCCTGCAGAGCGGCTCGTCGGCCGCCGGGATCGCAAACGGCGCGAGCGGGACGTGGACGCCGTCAGCGCTCTCCGACGGCACCTACTACTTCCGTGCACGTGCGCAAGACGTCGCAGGCAACTGGTCGAGCTGGTCCGGTGCGACGAGCTTTGTCGTCGACACGACGGCGCCGAGCACGCCCAGCCTCTCGGCGGTCGGGCCCTTCGTGACGAGCTCCCCGACCCTTTCCGCCTCGTTCTCGGATCCGGACGTCGGCGACACCGGCAGTGTGACGATCCAGCTGTGCAGCGACAGCCTGTGCAGCGCCGTGGTCGGCAGCGGCACCTCGCCCTGGCAGCCGTCGGGCCTCGCCGACGGCACCTACTACTGGCGTGCGCGCGCGCAGGACACGGCGGGCAACCAGTCCGCCTGGTCGGCAGCGGGCAGCTTCACGCTGGACGCCCAGGCTCCGAGCACGCCGACGTTGGGCGCCGTCGCCGCGTGGACGAGCGTGACGCCGCAGCTCTCGGCGGCGTTCTCCGACCCCGATGCGTGGGACACCGGGATGCTGTCGTTCCAGCTGTGCACGTCGAGCGGGTGCACGAGCGTGCTCCAGAGCCATACCTCCGCGAGCACGGGCAACGGCGCGACCGCCACGTGGACGCCGGCCTCGCTCGCCGACGGCACGTATTACTTCCGCGCGCGGGCTCAGGACTCGGCCGGAAACCAGTCGAGCTGGTCGGCGGCGGGTAGCTTCGACGTCGACAGCGTCGCGCCCGCGACGACCTTCGTCTCTCCGGCGAGCGGAACGCGCGTGAACACGCTGCAGTTGACGGTGCGCTTCGGCGATTCCGATCCCGCCGACACCGGCACGGTCGACTTCCAGCTCTGCTCGGACGCGATTTGCGGCAGCGTTGTTGCGAGCGGCAGCGTGGGGAGCGTCGCCGCCGCAGCCGATGCGACGTGGTCACCGTCGGGCCTCGGCGACGGCACGTACTACTGGCGCGCGAGCGCGCAGGATCGGCCGCGCAATGCATCGGCGTGGAGCGCGACCCACAGCGTCTTGCTCGACACGGCGCTGCCGCCGGCGCCGGTGCTCGGCGGGCCGGCCGACGGCGCGTACCTCGCGACGATGCCGGCGCTCGGCGCAACCTTCGCCGACGGAGATGCAGGTGACACCGGCACGATCGACTTCCAGCTCTGCGCGGACAGCGCCTGCGCGGCGATCGTTCAGACGGGCACCTCCGCCTCGGGCCTCACCGTCGGTGCGACCGGAAGCTGGAGGCCGACCGCCGCGGGCGGCAGCTACTACTGGCGCGCCGCGTCGGTGGACGCCGCCGGAAACGTCTCTGCCTGGTCCGCGATCCGCGGCTTCGCCGTCGACTCGTCGCCGCCGTCCGTCCCGAGCGTCGCCGGTCCGGCGAGCGGCAGCCGCGTCGCCGCGCTGACGCCGTTCACAGCCACCTACGCCGATCCCGGTGCGCCGGCGGCGACGGCGGGCAGCATCGCGTTCCAGCTCTGCCTGACGAGCGACTGCGCCGCGGTCGTCGCGTCGGCCACGGTCAGCGCGTCCGCCGGCGGCGTGGCCGCCTGGCTGCCGCAGGGAGTTGCGGACGGGACGTACTACTGGCGTGCCCGTGCCGAGGACGCGGCCGGCAACGACTCGAGCTGGTCGACGCCCGGGCGCTTCACGCTCGACACGACGGCGCCGTCCGTCCTGCCCGCGGCTGGGAATCCGCTTCGCGCCGGGGCGACGCCGTTGCTCTCGGGCCTGGTCGGGGACCCCTCCGACCCCGGGGACGCCGCCCGGATCAACGTCGAGATCTGCGCCGACGCCGGCTGCTCGGCCGTGCTCGAGAGCGGCTACTCGACCACGGTCGGCGCGGGGAACGAGGCGAGCTGGCAGTCGGCCGCGCTCACGGACGGGACGTACTACTGGCGTATGCAAGCCGAAGACGTCGCGGGCAACCGCTCCGCCTGGAGCGATCCTCTGCAGCTCGTGATCGACACGTCGGCTCCGAGCGTGCCGGCGCTGCTCACACCTCCGGACTCGCAGCTCGACGCGATCCGGCTCACCGCGAGCTTCGACAGCGCCGATCCCCAGGATGTCGGCAAGGTGATGTTCCAGATCTGCTCGGACCCGGGCTGCGCGGCAGTCGTGGCGACCGGGGACTCGTCGACGGTGCCCACCGGATCGCCCGCGGCGTGGAACGCCGGCCCGCTGCGTGACGGCAGCTACTTCTGGCGTGCACAGGCCCAGGACGCCGCGGGCAATGTCAGCGGCTGGTCTGCGACCGAGCCGTTCAGCGTCGCGCATACGGTCATGGCAGCGCCGAGAGGCTTTGCCGTGACGGCTCGTCCGGCAAAGGTCGTCCTCCGCTGGCGCCCGCCGCAGCGCGAAACAGCGCTCGCCGGCTACGTCGTCTTCGTCAACGGCCGCAGAACGAAGCGGGTCGGCCCGCACGTCCACGCGGTCGTGCTCCGGCTCCCGCCCGGCGTGCGGCGCTCGTTCGCCGTTGCGGCGGTCGATCGCGCCGGCTACGTCGGCAGGCGAACGCGCACCGTCGTGCTGCGCCTTCCCGCACGCCGCCGCACGAGCGCATAAGCCGAGACCGCTACTCTGGCCGGCGTGAACCGGAGCTACCACGTCACAACCTTCGGCTGCCAGATGAACGCTCACGACAGCGAGCGGATCAAGGGCATGCTCGAAGAGCTCGGTCTCGGCGAGGCGCATTCCCAGGAAGACGCGGACGTCGTCGTCTTCAACACGTGCACGATCCGCGAGAAGCCCGACACGAAATTCGCGGCCTATATGGGTGAGGCCGCCGCGCGGAAGCGCGAACGGCCGGACATGATCATCGCAGTCGGCGGCTGCTACGCCGAGGCGCAGCGGGAGCGCTTGTTCGCGCTCTACCCCGCCGTCGACGTCGCGTTCGGCCCGGGAACGATCGCGCACCTCGGAGAATGGCTCGGCGCCGGCGGCTTCGGCGTGCAGCGGGGCGCGTGGGGCACGGGGCCGGAGCGTGTGTTCGCCGCGGTCCTGCCGATGCACCGCGAGCGCCCGTTCCAGGCGTGGGTGCAGATCTCGATGGGCTGCAACTCCACGTGCTCGTACTGCATCGTGCCGGCCGTCCGTGGGCGCGAGGTGAGCCGGCGGCCCGGGGAGGTGCTCGCCGAGGTCGCCCGTCTCGCCCGCAGCGGTGTCCGGGAGCTGACGCTGCTCGGCCAGAACGTCAACTCGTGGGGCCGTGATCTCCTGCCGGAGATCCGGACCGAGTTCGGCGAGCTGCTGCGCGCCTGCGACGCCGTCGACGGGATCGAGCGGATCCGGTTCACGAGCCCGCATCCGAAGGACTTCCGGCGCCCCGTGATCGAGGCGATGGCGGAGTGCGCGGCCGTATGCGAGCACGCCCACCTGCCGTTGCAGTCGGGCTCGACGCGAATCCTCAGGGCGATGCGGCGGACGTATTCGCGTGAGCGCTACCTGAAGCTCGTCGACGAGCTGCGCCGCGCGATCCCCGACCTCGCGCTCACGACCGACATCATCGTCGGCTTCCCGGGCGAGACCGACGACGATTTTCGAGAGACGCTCGAGGTCGTCGAGGAGGTCCGGTTCGACAGCGCGTTCACGTTCGTGTATTCCCCGCGTGCCGGCACGGACGCTGCGGCGATGGCCGACCAGGTGCCCGACGACGTCAAGCGCGACCGGATCGAGCGGCTCGTCGAGCTCGTCCAACGCGTCGCCGCAGAGCGAAACGCGGCTCGCGTCGGGCTCGTGGAGGAGGTGCTCGTCGAGGGCCCGAGCCGCACGGATCCGTCGTTGCTGCGCGGCCGGACGCGGCGCAACACGACGGTGAACTTCACCGGCGCCGCCGTCGCGGGCGAGCTCGTCGACGTGCGGATCGAACGCGCGACGTCGACGACGCTCGGCGGCGTCCAGGCGGCCTTGGCCGTCGCCTGACTACGCCGTCGCGGCGGCCTTCAGCGACCGCAGCCCGAGCGCTGCCGGCACGATCGGCAGCCAGAGGTTGAAGACGCGGTACGCGAACACGGCGAGCACCGCGGCCGCAAGCGAGATCCCGCACCAGGAAAGCGCGAACGGCAGCAGCGCCTCGACTGCGCCGGCGCCGCCGAGCGGGAGCGTCCGCCGCGTCAGCGCGTAGCCGGTGGCGTAGCCGAGCAGCAGCAGCGAGACGTCCGGCGTGCCGTGCGTGAACGCCTGGAGGCACGCCCAGAGGCAGAAGATGTCGCCGAACCAGTAGAGCGCGCTGCCGATCGGGCCGAGCGCGTGCCGCGGTCGGATGAACAGGCACTTGAGCACGTGGATCGAGTCGAGCGCGTGCGCGACATGCCGGCCGCGCCCGCCGCGCCTGCGGAGCGTCTCGCGGTGTTCGACCGCCCAGAGCGCGGCCGCGAAGCCGAGCGGCACGGTGATCGCCCAGGGCAACGTGATCCCGAGCGAGGGCGTGTGGCGCCCGTCGGCGAGCATCTGAATCGCGACGACGCATGCCGCAGGTGCGAGCAGCGCGTACTCGAGTGCGCCGAGACCGAGCACGCGCGCGCGTACCTCGTTGTCGGAGAGGCCTGCCTGCTTGAAGGCGTGCACGTCGACGGCGAACCCGCCGCGGGCCACGAACGGCCCGAATCCGGCAGTCACGGCGGCGACGACGCCGCGCGTGGTCATGTCGCAGCCGTCCTCGACGCGCGCGACCTCGCGATACGCGAGGACGTAACCGACGTACGCGACGATCTGGGCACCGAAGGCGCTGGCAAACCAGACGGGATCGACACTCTGCAGGCGGTCGGCCACGTGCTCGAATCCCGCCACCCAGCTGACGGCGACGAGCGTGCCGAGCGCGATGGCGGTGCTCGCAAGCACGAAGACCATGGACTCCGCCCGGGTGCGCTCCATGTGGCTCCTGAGGGCGAAGCGGTACATCGTCACCCAGTAATAACGCACGCGAGAATGCACCGGTGACGGTTATCGGCATTTTCGGCCCGACCGCGAGCGGCAAATCGAGGGTTTCCGAGGCCGTCGCCGAGCGAGTTCCCGCCGAGCTCGTATCCGCTGATGCAATGCAGGTGTACCGCGGTCTGCCGATCTTGACGAACCAGTCGGCTGCGGCCCTCGTCGCGATCTGGCCGCTCGAGCACGAGGCCTCCGTCGGCGAGTACGCACCGCTCGCACAGGAGGCGGTCGACCGGGCGCTCGCGGCCGGGAAGACACCGGTCGTGGTCGGCGGCACCGGCCTGTACTTCCGGGCGGCGCTCGGCGAGCTCGAGCTGCCGCCTCCGCCTGCCGCGGGCGCTCGGGAGCGCTGGGCGCGGCTCTACGACGAGGACCGCGCGCAGGCGGTGCGGACCCTGCTCGAGCGCGACCCGGGTGCGGGATCGATCCACCCGAACGACCGGAAGCGCGTGATCCGCGCGCTCGAGCTCGCGGAGCTGGGGAGGACGCTGCGCCCGGACGACCCGGAGCTCTGGGCCCCGCGCTTCCGGCACGCGGCGGTCGTCGTGGGCCTCGACGTGCCGAAGGACGAGCTCGAGGAGCGAATCGTCCGGCGGACGCGCGAGATGTTCGAGAGGGGCGTGCAAGACGAGGTCCGTGCGGCGCTGGCAGGACCGATTTCGACGACGGCGCGCAAGACCCTCGGGCTGGACGAGGTCGCGACGCTCCCTCCCGACGAGGCGGAACGCGCGATCGTCGTCCGCACCCGGCGCTACGCCGCCTACCAGCGGAAGTGGATGCGGCGGATCCCGGGCATCGTTATCGTCGCCGGCGATCGCCCGGCGGGCGAGATCGCGGATGACATCGTCGAGCTGGCACGCACACGGGAACGTGTACCTCGTCGCTGAGAGCGACGAGTTCACGATGGAGCCGGAGCTCGACGGCGTCGTGCAGGTGCTCGACGTCGACGGCGACGACATGCAGGTCGCGATCGTGAACCCCGACGGCACGCTCGCCGAGATGTCGGGCAACGGCACCCGCATCGCCGCCGCCTGGCTGATGGCGCGTACACGCGCGAACCTCGTGCGCGTCCACGTCGGGCCGCGCGTGGTGACCGTGCGGCGCATCGCGCAGAACCTCTACGAGTCCGACATGGGCGACGTCCACGTCGGCGAGCGCACGGACGTCGACGGTGTCGAGTTCGTGCCCGTCGACGTCGGCAATCCGCACGCAGTCGTCCTCGACGATCCGGCGCGCCTCGACGAGCTCGGGCCGATGCTCGAGGCGCATCCGCACTTCCCGAACCGCACGAACGTCCAGGTCGCGCGGGTCGACGGCCCGGGCGAAGTGACCGCCCGCGTCTGGGAGCGCGGCGTGGGGGAGACGACGGCGTCCGGCTCGAGCGCCGTCGCCGTCGCCGCTGTGACCCACGGCGAGGGCGAGGTGGTCGTGCACTTTCCGGGCGGCGACCTGCGCGTCCGCCTGCACGGCGGCCGCGCGACGCTGGTCGGACCGGCCGAACCGCTCTAGGCGCCGATCTCGTACTCGCGCAGGACGTCGTTGAGCGACGTCTTCAGGTCCGTCTGCTCGTTGCGGCGTCCGACGATCAGCGCGCAGCCGATCTGGAACGTGCCCGCCGGAAACTGCTTCGGCCGCGTGCCGGGGACGACGACCGAATACGGCGGCACATAGCCGCGGTGTTCGACCGGCTCGCGACCCGTGACGTCGATGATCGGCACCGATCCGGTGAGCGAGACATTCGGTGCGAGCACGGCGCGCTCGCCGATCAGGACCCCTTCGGTGAGGATGCAGCGCGAGCCGATGAAGGCGCCGTCTTCGACGATCACCGGGCGAGCCTGCACCGGCTCGAGCACGCCGCCGACGCCGACGCCGCCCGCGAGGTGCACGTCGGCGCCGATCTGCGCGCACGAGCCGACCGTCGCCCAGGTGTCGACCATCGTGTTCGGGCCGATCCAGGCACCGATGTTCACGTAGCTCGGCATCATCACGACGCCCCGCGAGAGGAACGCGCCGTAGCGCGCGGTCGCCGGCGGGACGACCCGAACGCCGAGCTCGGCGTAGTTGTGCTTGAGCGGAATCTTGTCGAGGTACTCGTAGGGCCCGACCTCGACCGGCTCGAGCTTGCGAATCCGGAAGTAGTCGAGAATCGCGGCTTTCGCCTCTTCGTTCACGCGCCAGTCGCCGTCCACCTTCTCGGCCACGCGGAGCTCCCCGGCGTCGAGCGCCGCGATCGTGTCCTCGGTCGTCACACGTGCTCCAGGATCGCTGCGGCGCGCTCGCACTCCTCGAGCGTCGGCACGAGAGCGAAGCGGACGTAGCCCGCGCCGCTCGGGCCGAAGAACTCTCCGGGCGACACGATCACGCCGCGCTCGAGCAGCCGCTCGGCGGTGCCTGCGGGAGCGACGACCCAGAGGTACATCGTCGCCTCGCTCGCGACGATCTCCCAGCCCTTCCGCTCGAGCACGGGCAGGAGGACCTCGCGCTTCGCCCGGTAACGCGCACGCGTCTCCTCGACGTGCCGCTCGTCGTTCCAGGCAACGACGGATGCGCGCTGCACGAACTCCTGCGGCGCGGTGCCGACCGTCGGTCGGTAGGCCTTCAGCGCATCGATCACGTCAGCTGCTGCGGCGACGAAGCCGGAGCGGTAGCCGGTCATCGACGAGCGCTTGCTCAACGTCTGGAAGACGATGACGCGCGAGCGGTCTGCGACCTGGAGCGCAGACGGCGGGGCCTCGTCGAACCAGAGCTCGGTGTACGCCTCGTCCGAGGCGATGTAGAAGTCGAGCTCGCGCGCCCGTTCGGCGAGCTCCTCGTAGAAGCGAAGCGGCGCGACGGCACCCGTCGGGTTGTGCGGGTAGTTGACCCAGACGATCGCTGCGTCGTCGGGGATCGCGTCGAGCTCGGGGAGGAAGCCGTGCTCGCGGACGAGCGCAAGCGCGTGCACGCGAGCGCCGGCGAAGAGCGCGCCGCGCTCGTAGACGGGATAGGCAGGCTCGCCGAAGACGACCGAGCGATCCTGCGCATCGAGCACCTGCGCGAGCGAGAAGATCGCCTCCTTCGACCCGTAGGTCGGAATGATCTCCGTGTCGGGATCGACGTCGACGTCGAAGCGGCTTCGGCACCAGCCCGCGGCCGCGGCACGGAGCTCGGGGAGGCCCGCGGCGAGCGGGTACGGCGCGCGCTCCGGCAGCGCGTCGACGAGCGCCCGCCGGATCATCGGATCGGTCGGCTCGTTCGGATCGCCCTTGCCGAAGTCGATCACCTCGACGCCGCCTGCGAGCAGCTCCCGTCGTGCTTCCTCGAGACGTACGAACGGGTACGTCGCCATCTCTGCGAGCGTGGGATTGATCACGTCAGGAATGTACGCAGCGTGTCGTAGACGAGGTGGAGGTTCTCGATCGGCACCTGTTCGTCCTGCCGGTGCGCGTACGCCGTCAGGCCGGGGCCGTAGTTGATCGCGTCGATTCCACGTTCTGCGAACTGCGCGACCGGCGTCCACGCCTGCTTCGGCGCGACCTCTCGGACGAGGTCGCGAAGCCGCTCGGCGAGCGGATTCGTCAGCGCCGGCGGCGCCGAGGGCGAGTTGCTCAGGATGTCGAGCTCGCCGTGCGAAACGAGCTCGCGAAGGCGCGCCTCGGCGTCCGCTCGGGAGCGCCCCGGCGCGTAGCGGTAGTTCAGCTCCGCGCTCGCGACGGCGGGGACGACGTTCGACGCGATGCCGCCCTCGACGCGCACAACGCTCACGACCTCGCGGTAGACGAGCCCGTCGAGCTCGACGTCGAGCGGCTCGAGCTGCACGAGCTCCTCGAGACCGCGGACGAGCTCGTGGATCGCGTTCCGACCGGTCCACGGCCGTGCCGAGTGCGCGCTCTCCCCGTGGAAGACGACCCGCGCCTGGATGTTGCCGAGACAGCCGGCGTGGAGGATGCAGTCGGTCGGCTCGAGCACGACCGCGAGCTCGACGTCGTCGACGAGGCCGCGGTCGAAGAGCGCGGGCAAGGGGCTTTCTCCGACCGGCAGCTCCTCGCGCGTGAAGAAGAGGTACCGACCGGGTACACCCGCGCGGGCGAGCTCCACCATCACGGCGACGCCCGCCTTCATGTCGCTCGCGCCGACGCCGTGCACGGCGCCGTCGGCGATGTGGCCCGGGATGTTCTCCTGCGCGGGAATCGTGTCGAGGTGACCGGCGAGGACGACCGGCCCGTCGCCGTAGAGCAGGACGTCGCCGTCGTCGTAGCGGGCGGCGCTCGGCATCAGGTCGCGTACGCGCGCGACGAGCTCGGCCTCGCGCCGACTCTCGGAAGCGATGTCGACGAGCTCGAGCGTGCGGGCGGCGAGGTCGGGGCGGTCCACGGCAAGCGGCATAATTACCTGCAGATGGCGGTCAGACAGCCCGCACCCGCGCCGGGCCTCGAGCCCGAGCGCGGGTTCGTCCTCGCAGTGCTCGCGCAGGGGGTGGATCCGGAGGACGAGCTCGCCGAGCTCGAGGAGCTCGCGCGCACCGCCGGAGTCGAGCCCGCCGCACGCCTCGTCCAGCACCGGCGGCAGCCCGACCCTCGCACCTACGTGGGCAAGGGCAAGCTCGCGGAGCTGAAGCAGGCGTACCGGAGTGCCGCTGCGGAAGTGCTGCTCGTCGACGACGAGCTCACGCCGTCGCAGCAGCGCCTGCTCGAAAACGAGTTGCAGGCGCGCGTCGTCGACCGCGCCAAGCTGATCCTCGACATCTTCGCGCAGCACGCCGTCACGGCCGAGGGCAAGCTGCAGGTCGAGCTCGCGCAGCTCGAATACAACCTGCCGCGGATGCGGGGGATGTGGCAGCATCTCGAACGGCTCGGCGGCGGTGTCGGCACGCGCGGGCCGGGCGAGTCGCAGCTCGAGACCGACCGACGTCTCGCGCGCCGCCGCATCGCGCTCCTGAAGGAACGGCTGGAGGAGCTGCAGCTGCAGCGGGACGTACGACGGAAGGAGCGACGCCGTACCGAGACACCGACCGTCGCACTCGCCGGCTATACGAACGTGGGCAAGTCGACTCTGTTGAATGCGCTCACCGACGCATCGGTGTCGGTGAGGAACCGGCTGTTCGAGACGCTCGATCCGACGACACGCAGCTTCGACTACGACGGCCGCAAGTATCTCGTCACCGACACCGTCGGGTTCGTGCGCCGGCTGCCGCACCAGCTCGTCGAGGGATTTGCCGCGACGCTCGAGGAGACGCTCGTGGCGGACCTCGTGTTGCACGTCGTGGATGCGTCGGCGCCGGAAGCGAGGCGTGTCGAGCAGATCGCGGCAGTGAGCGCCGTTCTCCACGAGATCGGCGCCGACGAGCTGCCGGTGGAGCTCGTCTTCAACAAGGTCGACGCGGTCGCGTCCGAGGAGGCACAGCGGCTCGCGAATCGGTATCCGGACGCGCTTCAAGTCTCCGCGCTGACGGGCGAAGGCCTCGAGACGCTGCGCGAGCGGATCGCCGATCGCTTCGCGGAACGGTTCGAACCGGTCCGGCTGCTGCTTCCGTACAGCGAGGGCGGAAAGCTCCACGAGCTCTACGCGCTCGGCGCACCGATCGAAGCGCGGGAAGACACGGGCGAGGGCGTCCTCGTCGTCGCGCGCTTGCCGCGCCGGGACATCCGCCGCTTCGCGCCGTATCTCGTCGGCAGCGCGTGATCGAGCTGCCGATCCAGCGCCTGCGCGACGGCGCGATCGTTCCACGACGCGCGTACTCGGGCGACGCGGGACTCGACCTCGCCGCCTGCGAGCGAGTCGAGCTCGCGCCGGGAGCGCGTGCCCTGGTCGGAACGGGTCTCGCCGTGGCGATCCCGGAGGGTTATGCGGGCTACGTGCAACCGCGGTCCGGGCTCGCCGCGCAACACGGGATCACGATCGTGAACACGCCCGGGCTCGTCGACTCCGGCTACCGCGGCGAGCTGAAGGTGATCCTGCTGAACACGGATGCGACGGAGCAGTTCGTCGTCGAGCCCGGGATGCGGATCGCCCAGCTGGTCGTGCTCGAGCTGCCGACGGTCGATCCGATCGAGGTCGACGAGCTGCCGGCGAGCGAGCGCGGTGTGCGCGGCTTCGGGTCGTCGGCGGTGTAAATGGGCGTCGAGCCCCGGATCCGCGTGTCGGCCCTCCTGCGCTGGCAGGATCGGATCCTTCTCTGCCGGCACGAGAAGCTCGGCCGCGGCGAGTACTGGCTCCTGCCGGGCGGCGGCGTCAATTCCGGCGAGAGCCTGACCGACGCGCTGCACCGCGAGCTGCGCGAAGAGGTCGGGATCGACGACGAGCTGCCGGTGGAGGGTCCCGTCGCGATCGTCGATTCGATCTCGCCGCAGCGCGGCTTCTCGACCAAGCACGTCGTGCACATCATCTTCGCGGGCGACCTTTCGGGGCGCTCGCTCGAAGCGGTCACCTCACGGGACGCCGCCGTCCGCGGACATCGCCTCTTCGACCGTGCGGAGCTCGACGACGTCGTGCTGCATCCGCCGATCCAGCGGTTCCTGCGCCGGTGGGAGTCCGGCGACCCCGCCGTGTACCTCGGCTCGCTGTGGGCACCGTAGAAGCTCAGTGCCGCCGCTGAAACGCATGTCGATCGCCGGCTATCGCGCCGGTCGAGCGCTCGAGTTCACGCCGCGCTCCATGTGCGCGCTCGTCGGGGAGGCGTCGAGCGGCAAGTCCACCGTGCTGACGGCGATCTGGACGCTGCTCGAGGCGGCGGCGCCCCCGCCGACGATCGACGATGTGTCGCACGGCTCGTCGGGCCGTATCCATCTCGAGGCGGACGTCGAGCGAGGACGGACGATCTTCCTCGACGCCAACCCGCCCGACACGCTGAACCTCAACCGCTCGGGCGCGCCGCCGGTGCTCTTCTTCCCGGCGAACCTCCGCTCGCGGTCCCTCGTCGCTCCCGTGACGGGCGCCGGCGCCGACGTCGCCCACCTGTTCGAGCCTCCGCTCGCGGAGCACCACTGGGCCGCCGTCGACGGCGGACTGCAGCTCGTCCGCGGCATGGAGCGGCTGCTCGCCTCGAACCTGCGGCGGTTCGTCCTGCTCGTCGAAGAGCCGGAGCTCTACCTCAGCCCGCACGTGCAGCGCCATCTCTTCCGGGTGCTGCGTGAGCTCGGTCAGCGCGGCAACCAGATCCTGTACTCGACGCACGCCCCCGTCTTCCTGAGCGTGGATCGGATGGAGGACCTCGCGCTCGTGCGTCACCACCCCCTGCGCGGTACGGCGCTGTTCCAGCCGGAGCCGCTCGCCGAAGCCGAAGCGTTCCGCGTGCTTTCCGAGTTCGACAGCGATCGCGCCGAGCTTTTCCTCGCCCGTGCCGCACTGCTCGTCGAAGGGCGGACCGAGAAGCTGACGTTCCCGCTCGTCTTCGAGGCACTCGGGATCGAGCCGGACAAGGAGGGGATCCTCATCCTCGAGTGCGGCGGCAAGGGCAACATGCCGTTCTTCGCCCGCGTGTGCAACGCCTCCGGGATCCCGTACGTCGTCGTCCACGACCGGGATGCCCCGAAGGGACAGCGACCGGTCGAGTCGGAGCGGGTCGTCAACCAGCAGATCAGGGACGTCGCGGGAAAGAGTCGGACCGTTCTGCTGACGCCCGACTTCGAGGCGGTCTCCGGGGTCAGTGCGCGCGGGCGCGGCCGGAAGCCGCGCAAGGCGTATCGGCGCTACAGCGGCAACGGCTCTGTGCCGGAACCGTTACGGCTCGCCGTCGAGAAGGTCGTGCGTGCCGCGCGGAGCTAGCGTTGCGCATGCGCATGCATGCGGCTGATGTAGGAGTACACCTACATCTACATCTGTGGCTTTAGCCATCACCGCCGCCGGCCGCGCGCGCGTGCCCGGCCCGAAGAGACACGGTGCGCGAGTTGCTCGAGCGAGTCGTCGAGCGGCGCGAGCTCGGGGGCCTCGCCGCCGCTGCGATGCGCGAGCGCCTGGGCGAGCAGCCAGTCGGCGAGCCACGGATTACGTGGCAGGAGCGGTCCATGGAGGTACGTCCCGATCGTGCGGCCGAGGCGGCAGCCCTCGTACCCGCTCTGACCGTTGTTGCCGAAGCCTGCGACGACTCGTCCGAGCGGCACGGCATCGGCGTCGAGATACGTCCGCCCTGCGTGGTTCTCGAAGCCGGCGAGCGTTCGCAGCTCACCCGGCACGAGCTCGCACTCGAGGAGAACGTCGCCGATCATCCGCCGCTCGCCGGCGATCGTCTCGAGCGGGAGCAGGCCGACCCCGGGCATGTCCTCACCGTGGAAGCCGCGGTAGCCGCGGCCGAGCAGCTGGTAGCCCCCGCAGACCGCCAGCAGCGCGGCGCCGCCTTCGCTGACCGCTTCCTGCAGCGGCTGCGCTTTCCCGGCGAGATTCTCCGCGACGAGTAACTGCTCGCGGTCCTGGCCGCCGCCGATGTAATAGAGATCGTGCGCGCCCGGGACGATCGCGTCGCCCATGCCGATCGCCTCGACGAAGAGCTCGTGGCCGCGCAGCGCGGCCCGCCGGCTGAGCACTGCGATGTTGCCGCGGTCTGCGTAGATGTTGAGGTAGTCCGGGTAGAGATGCCCGACGCGTATGACGGTCACGCCGCGCGTTCCCAGTAGCGCTTCGCGAGCCCGCGCTCCGCGACGAGCTCCTGCAATGCGAGCATCGCGGTATAGGTCGGCAGGACCACGAGCTCGCCGCCGCTCGGCGTCGCGGCGAGACCGCGGTCGAGGGCAGCGTCGAGCTGCGGCTCGACGACGATGCGCGACTCGTCGAAGCCGCCGTACTTGAAGCGAAGCGCCAGCTCGGCCGCGCGCGCCCCGGTCGCGATCACGGTGTCCAGTCCGCCGAGCAGGGGCTCGAAATCGACGTCCCAGATCCACGAGACGTCGCGGCCGTCCGCGATCGCGTCGTTCAACGCGACGACTACGAGCTTCGGCGCGCCGCCGTCGACGAGCGTGCGAATCACCTCGTTTGCGCCCGCAGGATTCTTGATCAGGAGCAGCAGCAGCCGTTTGTCGTCCACGGCGATGCGCTCGAAGCGTCCGAACGCAGCGCTGAAGCGGCCGAGTCCGGCGACGATGTCGTCCAGCGGCACGTCGAGCGCGAGCGCGAGCGTCGCAGCGCCGAGCGCGTTGTAGACGTTGTAGAGGCCCGGCAGCGCGAGACCGATTCGACGAGTGCCGCGCGGCGTCACGAGGTCGAAGTCCGTGCGCTCGAGCCCGTGCAGCTCGATCGAACGCGCCGCGACGTCGAGCGGCGGCCGCTCGTGGCCGCAGCTCGGACAGTGGTATTCCCCGAGATGGCCGACGTAGGCGGCGCGGTAGTCATACGGCGTCCCGCAGCGGATGCAGTACTTGGAGTCCGCCGCATGCTGGAGCGACGGCCGCGCGATGGTCGGATCGTCGACGCCGTATACGAGCCCGGAGCCGAGCGCGCCCACCTGCGGATCGTCGCCGTTCACGACGACGAGCGTGCTCGGCGGCAGCTCCGAGACGGCGGTCCGCCATCGTTCGGCGATCAGCTCGAGCTCGCCGTAGCGGTCGAGCTGGTCGCGGAACAGGTTGCCGAGCGACACCGCACGCGGCCGCACGCGCCGGAGCACCTCGGGGAGCGCGCCCTCGTCGACCTCGAGCAACCCGAGCTCCGCATTCGGAGCGGCGAGCAGCGTCGAGGCGACGCCGGAGACGAGGTTCGCACCCGAGTGGTTGTGCGCCAGCCGGAACCGGGGCCGGAGGATCTCCGCGGCCATCGCCGACGTCGTCGTCTTGCCGTTCGTCGCCGAGATCACCGCCGCGCCCGCGGGCAGGCGCGCTGCGAGCCGGTCGATCGCCCCGGGGTCGACCTTCGAGAGCAGCTTGCCGGGGATCGTCATGCCGGCGCCTCGCCCGAGCCGGCGGGAAAGCGCCGCGACGGCGCGCGCCGCGCCGATCTCGAGTCTCGTGAGCATGACCCACCCGAGGGTATGCCACCCGGCGCACTCGCTACCTCGTTCGAGGGAATTTCCGGAGCGGCTGACCCTTCCGGGGGAGGTACGCCTTCTGGTCGGCGCCTACGTTGCACCGGCTTGACACGTTTTCTGCGGCTCCGCGCGTACACGCGCGGCTACGGACGGGAGAGGAAAGGGTCGATGCGGCAGTCTCGCGCGAATCGCAGTGGAGAGCGCTCGAACGCGCTGTGGGGGCGCGGCTCGCGTGGCGAGTCGCGTTCGAATGCACTGTGGGGACGCGGCGGCAGGCGCGCCGGAGTCGCACTCGCGACGGCGGTGACGGTCTTCACCTGCGCTGCGACCGCCGCAATCGCCGGAGGCGGGAGCAAGACCACGCCGCTGCCCGGTCTCGGCGCCCTCAAGGCGTACGTGTCGGGATCGCTGATCAGTGCGATCGAGCAGAACCCGGACGCGACCTACGACGTCATCGTCCAGGGGGACAAGAAGGGCAACTCGTACGGGCTGTACAAGCAGCTCACGGGAGACAAGGGCCCGGCAGGCGCGACGAGCGCCCAGGTCAGCGCCCAGTTCAACTCGATCGACGGCCTCGAGGCTCAGCTGACCGGCCGGCAGATCGCGTTTCTCGGCAACCGGCCGTACGTGACGTCGATCGTCCCGAACGAGGGCGTCGCCAGCACGGGCGTTGCGCTGCCTCTGTACAACACGCAGCTCTGGGCGTGGGCGACCGGCGCCCCGGTCGACTGGCTGAAGCAGAGCCCCGACGCGCCGACGATCGCGGTCGTCGACTCCGGCGTCCAGTCGAACCGGGTGGACTTCAGCGGGCACTTCCTCGGCCAGGTGAACATCCTCCCGCAATCGTCGACGAACTCGGCGGGCGACGGGTACGGACACGGGACCTTCGTGTCCAGCATCGCAGCGGGATCGGCTCCGGGCTACGCCGGCGCCGCACCCAAGGCGAACATCCTCTCGCTGGACGTCATGGACGACAGCGGCGCGGCCACGGTCTCGAACGTGATCAAGGCCTGCGACTGGATCCTCGCGAACAAGTCGACCTACAACATCAAGGTCGCGAACCTCTCGCTGCACGCGGCGAGCAAGGCGAGCATCTTGTTCGATCCGCTCGACGCGGCGGTCGAGAAGCTCTGGTTGAACGGGATCACCGTCGTCGCCGCCGCCGGCAACTACGGCACCACAGGGGGCCCGAGCGGCGTGCAGTTCGCACCCGGCAACGATCCGTTCGTGATCACGGTCGGCGCGACCGACATCGGCTCGAGCCTCGGCGTCGGTGACGACACGGTCGCGCCCTTCTCCGCGTGGGGCTACACGCCCGACGGCTTCATGAAGCCGGACCTCGCGGCGCCGGGGCGCTACATGGTCGGCGCGGTTCCCGTCGGCTCGACGCTGACGACGCTGAAGCCGGGGAACGTGACCGATGCGGTCAACGGATACATGATGCTGAGCGGGACCTCGTTCTCCGCCCCGATCGTCTCGGCGGCGGCGGCGATGGTGCTCGCGACGCATCCCACGTGGACGCCGGATCAGGTCAAGGGCGCTCTCATGGCGACGGCGACGCCGGAGCCGAACGCGCCCGCCGGCTCGCTCGGCGTGGGCGACGTCAACATCTTCGCGGCCCGCGTCTACCGTCGGCTCAGCCCGCCGAATCCGAACGCCGGCCTCGACCAGTTCGTCACGACCGCGTCGGACGGCACGAGGACGTTCAACAGCGCGGCCTGGCAGCAGGCGGCGCTCTCGAACCCGGCCTGGGATGCGGCGGCGTGGTCGGATGCCGCCTGGAGCGACGCAGCCTGGTCGTCGGTCGCGTGGAGCGATGTCGCGTGGGCCGACGCTGCGTGGGCCTCGATGGCCTACGGCACCGCAGCCTGGAGCGACGCCGCGTGGAGCGATGCGGCGTGGAGCGATGTCGCCTGGGCGGACAATTCCTCGCTCGACACCGACGCGAGCGACGTCACGCCGGCGACGCCGGATGCCGAGAACGCGACGCTCGCGGACCTCGGAATCGTGAACGACACGTGCGATCCGACGGTCAGCGACTGCACGAGCGCGACGGCGAGCACGACCGGCACGGCGTCGAGCACGACGAGCACCCTGCTTCCGTAACGGCGGGCGGATCCACCCTGGGATGCGTGAGCGGGCCCCTGTAAACCGGGGCCGGCTTTCGCAGCTCAGCGCATCTGTCACGAATCCTCCGATCGGGTGACGTGATTCGGGGGAATCGTCCCGAAAATGCGCGCATGGCTCTGCGGCCGAGAATTCCGCTGCGTCCCCCGTTCGAGCGATGAGCGCGGTCCCGGAACCATTCCCGATCGGCGGGATGCACGAAGTTCCCGCGCCCGGCGAGCCTCCGGTCCGCCCGAGCGGCGGGCTGCCGCGCGTCGCGAGGATCTACCTTGCGGTTCTCGGCGTGATCACGATCGCAGCGGCGGGCAAGTTCTACGTCGGTGCGCCGGACACCCACCGCGACTGGGCGAAGTTCGTCGCGCTTGCCGCCGCGGCGACGCTCGCGCACACGTTCCCGGTCAAGTCGCCGCGCAATGCGCAGTACCACACGTCGGTGCTCTTCCTCGTCGCCGCCGCGCTGCTCCTGCCGCCGGAGCTGCTCGTGCTCATCCCGCTCGTGCAGACGATTCCGGAGTGGTTGAAGGAGCGCACGCCGTGGCCGATCCAGGGCTTCAACATCGCGAACTACACGCTCGATTCGCTCGCGGCGTGGGGGGTCGCCTCGCTGATCCTGCAGCATGCGCGCGGCGAGATCCCGAACACGAATGCGCGGTTCGCGGTTGCGGGCCTCGGCGCCTCGGTCGCGTTCGTGGCGGTGAATCACATCCTCGTCGCGATCATCCTCAAGCTCGGCCGCGGGCACAGCTTCCGCGAGACCGGGCTCTTCGGCGTCGAGGGCATCTCGGTCGACATGGTCCTGACGATCCTCGGCGTGTCGCTCGCGGCGTTCTGGAGCTGGAACCCGTGGCTGATCTTCGCGGCCCTCGCACCCCTCGTCGTCGTCCACCGGTCGCTGAGCGTTCCGCAGCTGCAGGCCGAGGCGCGCGTCGATCCGAAAACGGGCCTCTACAACGCGCGCTACTTCGCGACGGCGCTTGCGGCCGAGATCGCACGCGCATCGCGGTTCGAGCGGCCGATGTCGCTGATCATGGCCGACCTCGACCTCCTGCGCGACATCAACAACAGCTACGGCCACCTTGCGGGCGACGCGGTCCTCAAGGGGATCGCGGAGATCTTCCGCGCCGAGCTGCGTCACTACGACGTCCCGGCCAGATTCGGCGGCGAGGAGTTCTCGATCCTCCTGCCCGAGACCCCGCCTCAACAGGCGTTCGAGATCGCTGAGCGGATCCGGCGCTCGGTCGCCGAGCACGAGTTCGAGGTCGAGACCGCGGCGGAGCCGATCCGCGCGACCGTCTCGATCGGCGTCGCCGGCTTCCCGAAGGACGGGCTCGACGCGAACGAGCTCATCCACCAGGCTGACCTCGCGGTCTACCGCGCAAAGCTGCAGGGCCGGAACCGCGTGCTCGGTGCGAGCGCCGAGCCCCTGCTGATGGCATCCGAGCGCAGCGCGAAGCTGCGCGCCGTCGTCGAGGACGGCGAGCACGTCACGCCGCTCGCGTCGGCGGAGCCGATCGAGCAGCCCGAGGAGCGGCGGACGCCGAAGCCGCGGACGCTGCACGGCCCGACGTTCTTCCAGCTTTCTGCGCGACTCGCGCTCGTCGTCGCATCCGTGAGCGTGATCGGCATCGGCGCCGGCACGGCCGGTCTCATCTGGGGTCACAGCCATGACTACGTCGGCCTGCTCGCCGTGCTCGCGCTCGTCGGCGCCGGCCAGGCGCTCTCCTTCGAGCTCGCGGAGGTCGAGGGCTCGCTCTCGGTCAGCGTCGTCGGCTCGCTCGCCGGCGCAGCGCTGTTCGACTACCGGGCGGCGCTGCCGCTCGCCGTGACGATCGCCGTCGTGGACTGGAGCGCGCGCCGCAACTCCCTGCACACGGTCGTCTACAACATCGGCACGATGGCGCTGTCGTCGCTCGCGGCGGCGTCGGTCTTCACGATCTGGTCCGGCGGGGGCAACGTCGGCCGCCTCGTCGCCGTCTTCGGCTTCGGGCCGCTGGCGGGCGCCGTCTACTTCGGCGTCAACATGGGCCTGCTGAGCTTCGCGTCCGGCGTCGAGGGCCACGAGAGCCCGTGGGCGGTCTTCCACGAGCGCTTCGCCTGGCTGATGCCGCACTACATCGTCTACGGCGGCATCGGTGCGGTCATGGGCGTGGGCTACGACGCCGTGGGGCTGTACGGCCTGCTCGTCTTCGCGGTGCCGCTGCTCCTGATGCGCAAGACACAGGAGGCCTACCTGAAGCACACGCAGCGCTCGGCGCAGAAGCTGCGCGAGGCGGCGGAGACGATCCAGTCGCAGAACGTGTCGCTCGAGCAGGCGAACAAGCTCCTGCGGGAGCGCTCGACGGCCGCGATGGAGTCGCTCTCGGCGACCGTCGACGCGCGCGACTCGTACACGGCCGGCCATTCGCGCCGCGTCCAGCAGCTCGCGCTTGCGATCGGCCGCGAGCTCGGTCTTTCGCATGCGGAGCTCGACCTGCTCGGGCATGCGGCGCTCTTCCACGACATCGGCAAGCTCGCGATCCCCGACGCGATCCTGCTCAAGCCGGCGAGCCTCACGGGCGAGGAGTGGGCGCTGATGCAGCGACATGCGGAGGAGGGAGCGCGCATCATCGACCGCCTCGGCTTCCTCCAGGATGCAGTGCCCGCGATCCGCCACCACCACGAGCGCTTCGACGGCACCGGCTACCCGGATCGGATCGCGGGGGAGGAGATTCCGCTCGGCGCCCGCATCATCCACGTCGCCGACGCGCTCGACTCGATGCTGACGACCCGCATCTATCGCGCCGCACGCCCGGTGAACGAGGCTCTCGCCGAGGTGAAGGACAAGGCCGGCACGCAGTTCTGTCCGCGCTGCGTCGCGGCGCTCGAGCGGATCCTCCCGCTGGAGTCGGTTGTGAGCGAGCTCCGGCAGGTCGAGCCGCAGGCACGCGGCGAGCTCGTCCGCGCGTCCTAGCCCGCACTTGCATCTGCTCTAACCTGCTCTACCATTCTTGCTATGCCCCAGAGGCGCCGCTTTCGGGCGGTTGCGGAGATCGATCCGGCGAGACTCGCCGAGTTCCAGGCCGGGATCCGCAAGCGCTACTCGGACGAGCAGATCCTCGCGGAGCTGCGGGCGAGCGCCGAGCGGCTCGGCCGTTCGCCGACGATGCGCGAGTTCGCCGACGACCCGAAGACGTCCGTGCACCCGCAGACCGTGATCGAGCATTTCGGCTCGTGGAACGCCGCGAAGCGCGCGGCGGGGCTCGTGCCGCGGCGGTTCGCGACCCGGGCCGAGCTGCTCGGGCTGCTGCGCGAGCTCGGCGAGGAGCTAGGACGGCCGCCGACGGCCCGTGACATCGACGAGCACAAGGGCCGCATGCCGTCGAAGTCGCTCTACTGGCACACGTTCGGCTCGCTCACGAACGCGCTGCGCGAGGCGGGTTTCGACGTGCCGGTGGGGGAGGAGCGCCTGGAGCGCGCGGTCGAGCAGGGGGCGGCGCTGGCGCAGCGGCTCGGGCGGCTGCCGAAATTCTCGGACTGGGCCGACGCGCGGCGCGAGGACGAGACCCTTCTGACCGAGTGGCAGGTCTACCGGATGCTCGACGCGCGCCGCGGGGCCTGGTCGACGTTCCAGTTCCTCGTCCGCGAGCGGCTCGACGAGCAGGGCGTGCGCGTCTCCACCGACGGCAACCTGCTGAAGGGGTAGTAGTGCGCTACGCGGCGGCGAGCAGCGCGAGCCGCTCGAGGCACGAGAGGCCCTCTTCGGGGGCGCGCACGGCCGGCAGCTTGATCGGATCCTTGTAGCCGAGATCCGGGCGGAAGCGCTCGTCGCGGGCGACCTTCGCGTCGCGGAGCGCCAGGAAGGTGCCGATCTTCACCTCGCGCTTCCGGAGCTTGACGCGGGCGTAGTGCTCGACCACCTCGAGCGCACCCTTCGTGGAGGCGAAGAAGATCTCGTGTTTGCCGGTACCGAGCCAGAGCGGCCTGCCGGCGCCGCGTGCGACGAAGATCGTCCCGGCGACGCGCTCGTCGAGCCACGCGGTCGCGAACGAGCCGTCGAGCTCCTCCAGGGCACGCGGGTCGTTGTGCGAGTGGGCTGCAAGGCAGAAGATCGCTTCCGAGTCGACGGTCATCCGGGGCTCGCGCCGGGCGCAGTCGTGCGGCTCGAGCAGCTCGTCGTCGTTCAGGATGATCCCGTTGTGGATCCCGATCACCGGGCCGTGGCGGACCGGGTGGTTGTTCGCCGGGATCGAGGGATGGCCCTTCGTGTAGTCGCGGACGTGGACGAGCAGCTCGGTCGCCGGCTGGGGCACCGAGATCCGCTCGAGCAGCTCGCTCGCAGGCGTGCGCTGCTTCGTGACCACCGGATAGGCGTCCTCGGGGATCCGGTAGGCGTACCCGACGGCGTCGGCGCCGCGCTCGGCGATGCCTGCGAGCAGGGATTGAGCCGCCAGCGTTCGATCGACCGCGCTCCGCGTGGAAAGGCTGTATCCCGCTATGCCACACATCAGAGAATTAACGTCCTCGGAGCAACCGTCGGTACTACTGACGCCGACCTTTAGCCCAAGTTAGCTGACCATTCGGCGGGCACCGCGCACTCCCTTTCGGCTATCAAGGCCCGTCGCCTGCGCGCCGATAACGCAGCCGTGGAGCCGCGGCCGCTCACAGACGAGCAACCCGAGGAGCAGGACGTCGTCGAGGCCGGCGAGGCGAAGCTCGAGCTCGTCCCGGCGCTGGACGACCCCGACGCGCCGGTGGAGGGCGACGCGCCGGAGGCCGAGGAGCTCGAGGCCCTCGAGCACGCCGTTCAGGCTCAGGATCCGCTGAAGCTCTACGTGCGCTCGATCGGGGGCGGCCCGCTGCTGACGCGCGCCGAGGAGCGGGAGCTCGCGCGCCGGAAGGACATGGGCGACGAGGCGGCCAAGCGGAAGCTGATCGAGTCGAACCTCCGGCTCGTGATGTCGATCACCCGGAACTACACGAAGGCAGGCGTGCCGCTGCTCGACCTGATCCAGGAGGGCAATCTCGGCCTGATCCGGGCGGTCGAGAAGTTCGACTACCGGATGGGCTACAAGCTCTCGACCTACGCGACGTGGTGGATCCGGCAGGCCGTGACGCGCGCCCTCGCCGACCAGGGCCGCACGATCCGGCTGCCCGTCCACGTGGCCGAGCAGGTGCGCAGGCTGCTGCGGACACGCCGGCAGCTCGCCCAGAAGCTGAACCGGGAGCCGACGCAGGCCGAGCTCGCGACCGAGTCCGGGCTCGAGGAGAAGCGCGTCCAGGAGCTGCTCGACCTCGTCGAGGCGCCGGTCTCGCTCGAGACGCCGGTCGGCGACGGCGAGAGCCTCTACGGCGACCTGATCGAGGACATCCACTCCGAGACACCCGACGAGACGACCGCCCAGCGCTCCCGTTCGAGCGAGCTGGCGCGGGCGCTCGCGCACCTGAATCCGCGCATGCGTCGCGTCCTCGCCCTCCGCTTCGGGCTCGACGGCGAGCAGCCGCAGACGCTCGAAGAGGTCGGCGCCGGCCTCGGCATCACCCGCGAGCGCGTGCGCCAGCTCGAGTCCCGCGCCCTGCGCGAGCTGCGCATGACCGCGCCGGACCTCGAGCTCTACCTGCGCGCCGAGTGATTCGCGGTGCGGCCCTTCGGGCCTGAGCCTGCCGGGTTGGCCCTTCGGGCCTGACCCTGCTGTTGAAAAGCGCACTGCGCGGGTATGCGAGCACCCGATGCGCGTCCACTTCAAGAAGACCGGCGAGCGCCGCTACGGCGTCTGGATCGAGCGCGATCGCGCGCCGGAGATGCTGATGCACCCGGCGCCGGGGTTCGATCCGTATCTCCCGCACGACCTCCTGCACTTCGTCGCCGAGGCGGAGTGGGGGATCGACGAGTCCGTGTTCGGACAGCTCGCCGCGGGCGGCGACGCCGGCACGTTCTGGCCGGTCGAGCGCGCCGTGCCGAACCGGTGGGCCCAGCGCGGCGAACGGCTGAGGAAGCTCGGCTCGGGACGGCGCTCGGAGCGGCTCGCCGGCCTGCTCGAGCTCGCCTGGCACGCGCGGCGCACGAACTCGCCGCTGCCGGAGGAGTGGGAGCAGCGCCTCGAGGACGCGGGCGTCGAGGACCGGTCGCGCTTCGAGCGGGTGGTCGCCGAGCTCGACACGCTCGCGCGCCGCTGGCATTCGCTGCAGGTCGGCGGCGTGCTGACGCTCGAGTGGCCGCGGCCCGAGGGACGGCCGCTCAGGCCGACGCGATCATCTGCATCTCGCGCAGGCCGGCGAGACGGCGGAGCGATTCGAGCTCGATCTGGCGGACGCGCTCGCGGGTGAGCCCGAGCCGCCTGCCGATCTCCTCGAGCGTCTTCGGCTCCTCGTCGACGAGCCCGTAGCGGAGCACGAGCACCTGCCGCTCGCGGTCGGGCAGCGCCTGGAGCGCGAGCGCGAGGGTCTGGCTGCGCAGCGACTCCTCGACGCGCTCGTCGGGCAGCGGCTCGTCGCCGGCGACGAAGTCGCCGAAGACGGCGTCTTCCTGCTCGCCGACCGGCTGGTCGAGCGAGGTCGACGCCCGTGCGGCAGCCTTGACCTCGCGCGCCTGCTCGATCGGCAACGAGGCCTCGTCCGCGATCTCCTCGAGCGTCGGCTCGCGGCCGAGCTCCATCCAGAGCGTCCGCTCGGCACGGTTCATCTTCTGCATGCGCTCGACGATGTGCACCGGCATGCGGATCGTGCGCGCCTTGTCGGCGAGCGCCCGCGCGACGGCCTGCCGGATCCACCACGTCGCGTAGGTCGAGAACTTGTAGCCGCGCCGCCAGTCGAACTTCTCGACCGCCCGGATCAGGCCGAGCGTGCCCTCCTGGATCAGGTCGAGGAACGGCAGGCCCTGGTTCCGGTAGTTCTTCGCGATCGAGACGACGAGCCGGAGGTTCGACTGGATCATGTGCTGCTTTGCATCCCGGTCGCCGCGCTCGATCCGCTTCGCGAGCTCGACCTCCTGCGCCGCCGTCAGCAGCTGGTGCTTGCCGGCCTCGCGCAGGAAGAGCTGGAGGGCGTCGGTCGTCGTCTCGACGGGCTGGGCGGCGGGCGCCGCGACGACCGGCTCGGGCTCCGGCTCCTTGCCTTCGGGCTCCTCGGGGACGAGCTCGATGCCGCGTCGGTCGAGCTCGGTGTGGACCGCCTCGACCTCGAGCGGATCGAGCTCGAGGGGCTCGAGCAGCTCGACGAGCTCCTGCTGGCGGAGCTGGCCGCTGGCTTCGGCTGCCTCGAGCAGCGCCGCGAGTTCCTCGTTGCCGAGGATCGACTCGATCTCGACCGTCAATTGGGGTCCCCCTGACTGGTCCGTTACGCCTGGGCTAGATTCCCGCGCCTTCACGCAACCCAAACACGTTTCGTACAGCGAAATCAAGTTTCGTTCGCGTGCACGAGAAGGGGCGGAACGGGGAGCGCCGTCGGCTGGCCCACTCTCGACGCCGTGGGCCGGGCTAGATGACGAGGCGCGTCGTAGCTCTGAGCGTCAGTCCGCGCTCGCGCGCGTGCGTGCTGCTGGGGCGGCGGCAGCGCTTGACGGGCCGTCGTATCGGGCGCTGGTGCCCCCTGAGGATGAGTCGGTCTGTTGGGCGGGTCGGCGGTGTAGGCGGCGGTCGTGCGCTCACTGCGGGCCGATCCGCGCCGGAGATGAGTTCCGGAAGTTCCTCGACAACATCCGCGCCTACGGCGGTCGAGTGGTGCTGGTCGCGGTTACGGCGCCGGGCAAGGACAAGCTCCCGTGGGATCCGTCCCTCTGCGCGATTGCCGGGCCTCACAAGCACGGCGGCGAGGTCGGGTGTCGGGTCGTTGAGGCGGTCGCGTATCGCTGGAATGTCGATGCGTCGGCCCGGTACGCGCGCCTGTTCAAGGCGGCGTCGATCGCCGCTGATCGTCTGATTCGGCGCTTACACGGGCCGAGTGTTCGCTTGCCGCGGCGCGTCGCGGTCGTGTGGTCGGTGCAGCAACGCGGGGTGTGGCACGTGCACGAGGGACTGCCGTTCGAATCGCATGTCGAGAAGCAGTGGTCGCGTGCGGTCGTGACGTACATCGAGAAGTTCGCAGGTCGGTATGGGTTCGGGTACCTCGACCGTAACCCGCTCGATGAGCACGCGCGTGCCTATGCCCACGGCAAGACGGCGAGCTATCTGGCGCGCAACGCTGCGAGCTACCTAGCCGATAACACGCGGGCTGAGTCGGTGCTGCCAGGTCGTCGGATGCGGTCGTACGTCGCGCGGCGGTTTACGTCTGTCACCGGGTCGACGATGAGGAACCTTCGGCGGGTTCGCTACCTGTACGTCTGTATCACGCTCGCGTTGCCGCTTCCAGAGTGGTCGACGGATCAGCTCGAGGTCGTGTGGCGGCTCATGGTCGGCGCTGCGGTCTCGCCGGCGGGGCCGTAGTGCGGAGCGGCGTGCCGGCAGGTACCCGCCCGCTCGGCACCGGCGGCGAAGTGGAGTGCGGTCGGAGGTTGGCGCCAGCCTGCTCGCATCGCCCAGTCGTTGGCACAAGGCCGCATCGAAGCGGGTGGGGGACGCCCTCGGTCAGGCCTGCGGCGTCGGGTCGCAGCCGGTCGTGGGGTTGTTCTGACGGATCAACCCGTGAGGGTCGGGGCCGACTTGATGACGTAGGACACCCGCGACACACGGACTATCGGCGCTGCTCCGAGTGCCACAGACCTGCTACGTACCGAGCCAGTTCTGCGACGCCGCATTCGTCGACAGCGGGTGTGGCCGGGCAGCCGACTCCGATCCCTTCGGGAAAGAAGCTGCCGTATATCGCAGGCGGCTGCGTCTGTAGTGGGTCTCCGATCTTGGTCGCGGAGCCGAGGTCGGCCAGCTTCCACACGTTCCGCACTGACAAGACGTTCTCCGGGTGCACGTCGCCGTGAACCAGCCCTTCGGCGTGCAGCACGTCGAGCGCCGCGCTGATGTTGGCGATCACGTTGGCGGTCGGTGCGGCGACCGCGCCCTTCACGACGGCGACGAGCCGGTGCTCAGCGTATTCGCTGATCAGGTACCGGTCGTCGGCGTTTTCGACGATGTCGAGCGTCCGACGGATGAATGGGCACTCCTGCACGTTCGGCCACGACGCGAGGGAATGCGCGTGCTCGAGGTGCTCCCAGTCCTCGCGATCGCGCGCGTCTCTCAGCGTGATGCGCTGAACCCATACCCGCGTGCCCGGCTCGCCCTCGGCCCAGCCGTAGTGGAAGCGGCCGCGCGACGGAGCCTCCGGTACGTCCGTACGCAGGTCAACGACCCAGCGTTCTCCTGATCGGCCCTCGAATGTCGGGTGCCAGAAGTCGAGCACGGTCCGAGCCTAGTCTCCGCCCTGAAGCCGTACGAGACCGTCCGACACACGGTCTATGGTGCGCCTTGCATCAGCCGATCAGCGCGGCCCGTCGGGGCCGTCCGGGGCGCTCGGCAATGACCGTCAGCCCGGAGTCGTGGTCGTTCGACTCTCGGAGGCTGGCTGGTGCCTCGCAGGCATAGGAACGCTCGGAAGGTTCATCGCGGGCCGTCGAATAAGGCTCGCCGGGCCGAGCTTGCCTACGTCGCTCCGGCGCTCTACGTCGCGGAGACCCAGAAACGTCGGCCGGTGGTCGTCAGACGCCGGAGCTTCGGGTGAGCGGTCACGCCGATCGTTGGACGCCGGAGTTCCGGGCATGGCTCACCGCGTACTACTTCGATCACGAGGAAGCCGAGCACAGGGTGGCGCCGCTGCTTGCTGCCGCAGTTGAGGCGGGAGAGCGTGAACGTCGTCGCGCTCGGGATGCGGACCGATGCCCGCACTGCGGACGTCCGATGCTCGACTCGGCCGCGCTTGACGAACTGATCGCGTACCTCGACGGAGAACGTCCGACGGCCGCGTGATCATCGACCCTGTAAACGTCGAGAGCTCCGGCAGCAACCGGAGCTCTCGTAGCTCGCGAACGAGAGGTGGTCTCGTTGGAGCCAAGGCCTCGGCCTGAATCTAACAAGCCGCACGGCCGAAACGACCGTGCACGAGAAGGGGCGTTATGTCAAGTTGGAGCCCGAGCGCGCCACAGCTAGTGTCCGGCGCGTGAGGCGCCTCGCGCTCGCGGCCCTACTCCTCGCTCCGCTCTGCCTCGCCGCGGCCGCACATGCAGAGCTCGTGCCGGGCTCGGCCGGCGCCGCGGATTCGCTACTGGCGACCGCACCCGACGGCTCTCCGCGGGTCGCCTACGTCGCCGCGGACGGCGGCGTCGTCGTCGCCGCGCGCGACGCAACCGGCACCTGGACGACGGCGCGGCTGCCGCTGCCGCCGCTCGCCGCGCCGGCGATCGTCGGGCTCGCGCAGGCTCCGGCCGGCCTCGTCGTGCTCGTCGAGGCCTCCGACGGCAGCCGCCTCGTGCTCGCGGAGCAGCACGGCGCCGCCTGGAGCGTCCGCACCGTCGCGACCCGGCCGGCGCACGGCTCGCTCGGCTTCGGCGCCCTCGCGATCGACCGGAGCGGCCGCCCGCTCGTCGCCTACGCGACCCTGCTCTCGAGCCGCAAGACCTCGCTGCGGCTCGTCCACGAGGACGCCCGCGGGCGGCTCGTCGGCGAGGCGGTGACGCGCGACGGGTTCCCCGACTCGGTCGACCTGCCGACGGTCGCGCCGGTCGTGCTCGCCGACGGCACGGTCCGCGTCGTCGAGGCCTACAGCGGCGCCGTGATCGAATGGGCCCGCACGAAGAACGGCAAGAGCTGGACCGGCCAGTTCCTCTTCGCCAACTCGCTCGCCGAGCCCGCGGGCACGCTGCACGCGGTCGCCGATCCCGCGGGCGGCGCCTGGAGCGCCTGGACCGACCTCTTCCCGACCTTCGCCGAGAGCCAGGTTATCCTCGGCGAGAACCGCGACGGCCAGCGGACGACCGTGCTCGACCGCCACGCGTTCCTCGTCGGGCTCGCCGAGACGCCGGCCGGGCCGGAGGCGGCGGCAGACGACTACGTGAGCCTGCCCGGCGGCCGCACCGTCTACGCCGGCCTCGTCCTCGACGCTGCCGGCAACGCGCTCGAGCTCGCCGGGAACCTCGAGGGCTATGCCGTCGAGCCCTCGGGCGCACAGCAGTACCTGCTCCTCGACGCCGCCGGGGTCGAGTGGTTCCGCTCCCCCACCCTGCCGACCGCGAGCGTCACCCTCTCCGCGGCGGCCGACGGCGCGGCCTTCGAGCTCACCGGTCGGGTGAGCGGGGCGAGCGCCGGCAGCGTCGAGATCGACCGTGAGACGCAGGCCGGCACGCAGCTCGCGGCAACGGTCCCGCTCGCCGCGGACGGGACGTTCTCGCTCGCCGACACGCCCTCCGTCCGGCCGCTCACCTACCGCGCGGTGTATCGCGACGCAAACGGCATCCCGGTCGCGTCGCTCCTCCGCACCGTGCTCGGCGCCTGAGCGGCTTTTCCACAGGTTGCACAAAGCACTGTGGAAATGTTGATTATTCAAAATCCGCAAAATGCGGAATTTTCGTTCGCGCACACCTTGCACGGCCCTTTGGGACGCCATAGATTGCGACCTGCGCCGAGCGCGCAGCGGAAGTAGATCGAAGCAGCACCGCAGGGCCGTACGAGGAGATCCGCGAGGATCGAGACCGGAAAGTCAGACGGTGGTGTGGACGAAACCGCAAGCGGCTCGGCGAATCCTTTTTAAGCGCCCGTCTGTAGGATCGCGGCCGTGCCGCACTTCCGGCCACCGAGCATCGATCCCGGCGTCACGGCGTTCGTGTGGGCCGTCCTGCTCGGCGCGTTCGTCTACTACGGGCTGATCGCGATCGGCACGTCGGGCGCCTTCGCGTTCGTGATCGCGTTCGTCTCGTTCGCTGCGATCTGGCTCTTCGTCCGGCTACGCGGCGAAGACCGCCCGCGCGCGTAGCTGCCCGGGCGCGCGCTCGCTCTCGTGCGCGCCCGCGGCAAGCGCGAACACGAGCTTGCGCGCGAGCTCGGGGCCGAGCGTCGCTTCGAGTCGCTCGCGGGCGCTCGGCGCATCGGGGTCGAGGCTCGCGCAGTGCGCGGCGAGCAACGCCGTCCCCCGTTCTGTCGGTTCGACGCTCATCCCGCCTTCCATATCGACGGCGGGCCGCGCCGCTCATGATCCCTGGCATTGGGGTGTCGGGGCCGCAGGTGCGGCCCCGACACCCCGGCGAGCGTCATTCCTCCGGCATGGTGCGGCCGACGGCCGCCGGCTCTCCTGTCCGCTCCGCCTCGCGCTCCTCCGCCGCGAGCGGGGCGTCCGCGTCGCGCACGACAGTCCGCTCGCGGTGCGCGACCGGCATCGGCCCGGGCGCCGCGACCGGTACGGGGACGGCGTCGAGCGTGTAGCCGAGCACGAGGCCGAACCCGAACGCGAGCACGCCGTGCCAGAGCGCGAGATCGTGCACGAGGCCGAGGATGCCGATGCTGCGGCTCCAGGAGGTCACGGTCCCGTCGTGCCAGCCGTGCCCGGGCTGCGTCGCGACGAGGATCCAGCCGACCACCACGAGCACCGGCAGGAACCCGAGCAGGAACGTGCCCGGCGAGACCCGCAGCCGCAGCCCTGCGCTCCAGCTGCCGAGGCGGTGAGCGAGCGCGAGCACGAGCCCTGCACCGGCGACGATGCCCATCTCGCCCCAGAAGCGGCCGGTGGTCTGCTGGCCGACGAGCGTGGCGAGATAGAGCAGCAGCCCCGCGAGGCCGGCGGCCAGGGCCAGCGTCAGGCCGCGCGTAGCGTCGTAGAGTCCATATCTGCGCATGCGAGTCACCTTTCCGCGTTGATGCGTCACCGGGGAAACGCTCGAGAGCCCTCGGAAGTTGCGGCTACTCGAGGGTGAGGCGGCGCGCGTCGAAGCCCGCCGACCAGAGCTCCGCCCGGAACTCTTCGACCGTCGCACGGACGTCCTCCGGGAAAAGATGCTCCACGACTCCGACCTCGCGGTCGTTGTGGAACGGGACGTCGACGTGCTCGGCCGTGACGAGGTTGACCGACGTGCGTCTGCAGGCCGGGCAGCGAACCGCGAGCCCGAGCGACCCGTCGCCGGGCGCGAGCAGGAAGAACGACGACGGGAACACCGGCCGCGGCCGCTCCTCGGGATAGCAGAAAAAGCTCCAGGGCCACTCCCCGGCGCCGATGTGCATCGCCGCGAGCTCGGAGAGCTCGAGCGCGAGCGGCTCGACGCGCGCGGTCATCAGGTTGAGGAACGTGCCGCCGCTGAGACCGAGCGGCGCCCAGTCGAGCTCGTCGTGGCTGACGAGACCGTCGTGCTCGTCGCCGCAGCCGCAGGCGAAGCGGACGCGGTACACGACGGGGTGCCCCGTGCCCGCGAGCGGCTCGAGCGTGCGGAAGGCGGACAGCGACACGCGGCTCTGCCCCTGCCGGGGACACGAGAACGTGTACCGCGACGTCAGGACGTCGTACATGCCACGTTTTTAATCGGCACCGCGGACGGAAACAAACACCCTGCCCGGGCGGGATCAGTAGCTGATCAGCGAGAAGAGGTCGTACGGCTCGAGCTTGCTGCGCCCCTCGAGGAACGAGAGCTCGATCACGAAGTTGATGCCGACGACGTGGCCGCCGAGCTGCTCGACGAGCCCCGCGATCGCCTCGACGGTTCCGCCCGTCGCAAGGACGTCGTCGTGGATGATCACGCGCGCGCCCTCGCTGATCGTGTGCGAGTTCACCTCGAGCGAGTTCTCGCCGTACTCGAGCGCGTAGCGTGCCGCGACCGTCTCGGGCGGGAGCTTGCCCGGGCGGCGCGCCGGCACGAAGCCGCAGCCGATCTCGCAGGCGATCGCCGCACCGAGCCAGAACCCGCGCGCCTCGGCGCCGAGCACGAGATCGGGCTCGCGCTCCTGCGACCACGCCGCGAGCTCGCCGACCGTCTGCTTGAGCGCTTCCGGGTCGACGAGGAGCGGCGTGATGTCCTTGAAGCCGATCCCGGGCTTCGGGAAGTCCGGCACCTCGCGGACGAGCGCTTTCAGATCGATCGCGCTCATTGCGCGGCCAGCCTCCGCACGTTTCGGGCGAACAGGAGCTGCGAGAGGTCGTTGGCGCATTCGGCCATCGCCTGCAGGTCCTCCATGCCCGCCCGCCGCCGTTCCGGCGCACGCGAGCGAAGCGCCGGCGCGACGAGCGCCTCGAGCAGCCCCGCCTCCCGGTCCGCGGCGGTGCGGAAGGCGCGCAGATGGCGCGGCGCGATCCCGTAGCGGGCGAGCGTCTCGCACGCCTCGGCGATCTCGGCGTCCGTCTCGGAGTAGATCCGCCGGCCGTCCTCGACCTGCGGCTCGAGCAGCCCGAAGTCCTCGAGCTCCCGCGCGCGTTGCGGCTCGATCCCGGCCCGCTCGCAGAGCGCCTGGAGGTCGAGCCCGTCCTCCGGCTCGCCGAGCGCCGCTCGGCGCCGCCGCCGTTCGCGTCCGGCTCCGGCCGCGAGCTCCTCGCGGATCACCCGGAGCGGCAGGAACTCGTCCCGCTGGAGTCGCAGGATCGTCTCGAGCCGCTCGACGTCCTCCTCGGAGAACAGGCGGTAGCCGCCCTGCGTCCGCTTCGGCGTCAGCAGGCCCTGGTCCTCGAGATAGCGGATCTTCGAGATCGAGATATCGGGAAACTCGGCTTTCAGCCGCCGGCACACGGTGCCGATCGTGAGAAGCCGTTCGCGTGTGGCGGTTGCGGACATCAGCGCTTGAGGAAGGTCAGGCGGTACTTGCCGATCTGCAGCTCGTCGCCGTCGGAGAGCTCCGCCGACTCGACCCGCTTGCGGTTGACGAACGTGCCGTTCAGGCTGCCCTGGTCCTCGACGAGCCAGCGGCCTTCCCGCTGCACGAGCACGGCGTGTCGGCGCGAGACCGTGACGTCGTCGAGGAAGATGCCGCAGTCGGGGGAGCGGCCGATCGTCGTGTGGTCGCCGCGCGGCGCGAACGTCTCGCCGGCACGGCCGCCGCCGGAGCGGACGACGAGCGCCGGCCCCTCGATCTCGAGCTCGAGCGTCTCGAGCAGCTCGTCGTGGTCGTCGGCCGTGAACGTCTGCGTCTGCTCGCCTGCCTCCGCCTCGCGCTCGTGCAGCAGCGCGCCGCATTTGGCGCAGTAGTTCGACGCCTCCGGGTTCTGGAAGCCGCACTGCGGGCAGTAGACGTGGCTCACGTGCCGGCTCCCGGCGCGCGAGTCACGGGTGGAGGGGTCTCGGGGGAACCGGGAGGTTCCCCGAACATCGAATACCGCCTCATTCGGTGGGTGCAGGCGGCGCGGCCTTCCCGGCGAGGATCTCCGTCAGCGACTCGACGTCGACCTGCGCGAGCACGCTCCGGCCCTCGGTCTTCTGGAGCCGCGCGACGAGCTCGGCGCGCAGGATGTCGATCTTGCCGTGCAGGATCCGCCGGCGGTACGAGACCTCCTGCTCTTCCTTCGTGTACTCGTCGATCAGCGCCTTCAGGTCGGCGTCGGACAGCGTGCCTAGATCGGGGAGCGGTTCCACGGGCACCTTTCGCTCGGAGGGGTCAAGCTCAACTTTAGCCTTTGCGGAGCGAGAGTCTAGACTCGAGCTTTAGGTTCGAGCCGTCGCGGCCTCGCCCTGCTCGATCTCCTCGATGATCCGGCGCAGCTCACCGGCGAGCTCCTCGGAGAGCTCCGGAGTCGACCCCTCGGCGTAGAGGTGGATGAGCGGCTCGTCCGAGTCCGGCAGCGCCTGCGCCCAGCCGCGGTCGTCGAAGACCTTGATCCCGTCCGTCAGGTCGACGTCGCGGCCGGCGAAGCGCTCGTTCAGGAGGCGCATGACGAGGCCCTTCATCCCCCACGGACACGGGAGCTGGTGGTGGACGAGCGTCGGCCGCGGCAGCTCCGCGACGAGCTCCGAGAGCGGCCGCCCGACCGGCGCGAGCAGCTCGAGCAGGTTGACGAGGCTCGCCACCGCGTCGTAGCCGGGCAGGAACTCCGGAAAGACGTAGCCGCCGCCGACGGCCCCGGCGAAGACGACGCCGTCCTGCGCGGCCGCCTCGGTGAGCGCCTGGAGCGACGCCGCAGTCCGCACGATCTCGAAGTGCGTCCCCTCGACGAGCCGATCCACCTGGCTCGTGACCGTCACCGGGAAGGCGAGCTTGCCGGCGTGGTGGCCGTTCGAGCCGATCAGCCGCAGATAGAGGAGGAGCGCGAGCTCGACGGGGACCTCGCGCGCGCGCTCGTCGATCAGGAAGAGCCGTTCCGCGGCGTTGTCGAAGACGGCGCCGAGGTGGGCGCCGACCGCAGAGACGAGCCGCTTCGCCTGGCCGATCGACGCGGCGAGGCCGCGCGGGCCGCCGTCGCCCTCGCTCGGGAAGGCATGCGCGGCGACGACCTCGACCCCCAGCGGACCGAGCACCAGCGGCAGCGCGTACGAGGCGGCGGAAAAGCCGTAGTCGACGACGATGCGGAACCCGCGGCCGCGGATCGCCTCGACGTTGAGCGTGCTGAGCAGATCGCTCGCGTAGCTCTCGCTGACCCGTGCGGGATACGTGGCCGCGCCGACCTGGCTCGCGGCGACCCGCCGCAGCTCGCCGCGCGTGAAGTGCTTTTCCACTTCCTTCTGCATCGCGGAGCTCATCTCGATGCCGGGCTTCTCCATGAACTGGATGCGCACGGCCTCGGGGTCGTTCGGGCTGATCCCGACGTGGAAGCCGGCTGCGAAGCCCTCCGCCTTGACGAGGTGGCGCGCGACCGCCGCGGGGATCACGCGCAGGTCGGCGACGTCGACTCCGGTCGACATCAGCCCCGAGATCATCGCCCGCTTGATCATCCGGCAGGCGGGCGACCCCTCGCGCGAGGCGACGACGCGGTCGCCGCGCTTGAGCGCCGTGCCGAGCGCCGCCGCGAGCCGCACCGCGACATCCGGCGTGAGATCGACGTTGACGAGCCCCGAGACGCCGTGCGTGCGGAAGATGCGCGTGGTACCGCGCGACTCCCAGATCAGCGACTCGAAGAGCTGCGAGCCGGTCTCCACCTCCTTGTACGGGTAGATCCGGACTCCCGGCATGATCACGCTCTCCGAGCCGATCGTGACCTCGTCGCCGATCGCGACCCCCTCGTGCAGCCGTACGTGCGAACGGAGGTCGCACGAGCGCCCGACGATCGCACCCTCCACCTGGGCCGAGCGGCCGATCGACGTCGACGCGTCGACGATCGAGCGCGTCACGTGTGCGCGCTCCCGCAGCGTCACGCTCGTCGAGAGAACGGAGTACGGCCCGATCGTCGCGTCCGCGGCGACCCGGCAGTAGTTGCCGAGATACGCGGGTCCTTCGACTGCGTCCAGGTCGTGCAGGTCGACCCCCTCCCCCACCCACACGTTGCCGCGGATGCGGATACCGCGGATCGAAAGACGGACGCGCTCCTCGAGCGCGTCGAAGTTCGCCTGCCGGTACTGGTCGAGGTTGCCGATGTCCTGCCAGTAGCCCTCCATCACGTGCCCGTACATCGGCCGGCCCATCTCGAGCAGCAGCGGGAAGAGCTCCTTGGAGAAGTCGTACGGCCGGTCCTTCGGGATGTGGCGCAGCACCTCCGGCTCGAGCACGTAGATGCCGGTGTTGATCGTGTCGCTGAAGACCTGCCCCCACGACGGCTTCTCGAGGAAGCGCTCGATGCGCCCTTCCTCGTCCGTGACGACGATGCCGAACTCGAGCGGGTTGTCGACCGACTTCAACCCGATCGTGACCGAGGCGCGCTTGTCGCGATGCGCCTGCACGAGACTCGTCAGGTCCACGTCGCAGAGCGCGTCGCCCGAGATCACGAGAAACGTGTCGTCGAGCCGGCCGGCCGCGAGCCGAACGGAGCCGGCCGTGCCGAGCGGCGATTCCTCGACCGAGTACGAGACGCGGACCCCCAGGCTTTCGCCGTCGCCGAAGTAGGAGCGGATCGCCTGCGGCAGGAATGCGACCGTCACGATCACGTCCTCGAACCCGTGACGCGCGAGGAGCTCGATGATGTGCTCCATGCACGGCTTGCCGACGATCGGGACCATCGGTTTGGGCTGATTCGACGTCAGCGGTCGAAGGCGCGTTCCCTCGCCGCCCGCCATGACGACGGCCTTCATCGGCGGACCTCTTTCCAGGCGTCCCGGGCGTAGAACATCGCGGCGACGACGGCGGCTCCGAGCCCGATCCAGAAGAGCCAGAGCGGCCAGCCCGTGTGGTCGTGGGTGACGATCCGGAACGCGACGGCGGCGTAGAGCAGCCATGTCGCGGCCTTGCCCAGCACGTTGACGTCGAGCTCGACGCCTCGCGGCGCGAGCAGCCGCCAGCCCACGAGCAGCAGCAGGTCCCGGGCGGCGATCACGACGAGGCCCGGCCACGGCAGCCGGCCGTACGCGACGAGCAGGATCACGGCCGCGTCGATCATCAACCTGTCGGCGAGCGGGTCGGCGACCTTGCCGAACCGCGACTCGACGCACCAGCGCCGTGCGAGGAAGCCGTCGATCTGGTCGGTCGCCCCCGCGACGCCGAACACGACTCCTGCGGGCCAGCTGTGCGCGTCGCCGGCGCGGACCATCAGCGCCACGAAGATCGGGATGAGCACCAGCCTGCCGAGCGTCAGCGCGTTGGGCAGCTGCGCGAGCGGAGCCGGAACGGCGCGGGTCGCCATCCGGAAGAAGTCTATGGCGCTACGGGCGGGGCAGCGTGCGCGCGCGCGGCCCAGTAGGCCGTGCGTGCGAGGTATGCGGTCTCTGCCGCTTGGCCGGTCAGGCCCCAGGCGCCGTCGTAGCTGCGGTACCCGGGGTGCGCGGCCGCCGGCTCGATCTGCGTGCCCTCGCCCCACTCGTTGAAGCTCGTGATCGACACGATGTCGGGGTGCGCCGCGAGCGCGGCGGCCCAGAGGGCGTCGTAGGTCGCTCCGTTTCGCCGCGGTCTGCGGACGGGCGGCTCACCCGCGCGCGTGCCGTCGTAGCCCGGGCCGACGCTCGGCGCGCACAGGAGGTGCTCGGCGTGGGCCTCCTCGCAGAGGCGGCCGAACATGGAGCCGCGGTCGGTGACGAAATCGTAGGTGTAGATGCCGGCGAAGCCGGCGGCAGCCGCGAAGCCGGCGAGCTCGGTGCCGGCAAACAGGCGCATCCCGGCCGGAGCCGCCGCGTTCACCGTCGCCCAGTCGGCGGCGGCGAAGTCGCGTGGATGGTAGACGTAGACGTCGCGTACGCCGAGACCGGCGAGATAGGCGAGGTCCGCGCCCACCGACTGCGGCGAGCGACCCGGGTACGGCTCGAGATGGATCGCAACCGTGAGGCCCGCGTGGCGCGCCGACGCGAGGACGAGCGGCAGCCGAGCGTCCTCCTGCGAGCCGCGGCCCCACCACGACACGATCACCTCGTCGATGCCCGCGGCTCGGATCTCGGACATCTGCTCGGCGACGACGTGCGGGTCGGCCGAGGAGTACGGCCCGTGCGCCGGGTAGAACGGCGAATAGAGATCGGACGGCGGCGAGTGGCCGTTCTGGTTCCAGTGCTCCCAGGCACCGTCGTGCGCGGGCGTCGAGTACCACGGGTAGTAGAAGACGGAAACCGTGGCGGCGCGCGCGAGCGCAGGCGTGCCGAAGCACACCAAGGCCAGCCCCACGACCGAGAGACGCCGCAGCAAGGCGCATATCCTCTCGCGGGTGGCAGACGGCTTGCAACTGCCCGGCTTCGTCGACGCGCACTGCCACGCGTTCCAGCGGGCGCTGCGCGGACGCACCGAGGGCGGCGATTTCTGGGCGTGGCGTGACGTCATGATCGAGACGGCCGGCACGCTCCCGGCCGGTCGCGTGCGCGAGACCTACGCAGCCGTGTATAGGGAGCTGCGCGGCGCCGGCTATACCGCGGTCGGGGAGTTCCACTACCTCGGCCTCGCCGAGGCGCGTGCCGCCGCCGACGCCGCGGCGGATGCCGCGATCGAGCTCGTCGTGCTCTATGCCGCGTATGCGCGCGGCGGGATCGCGCGCTTCCGGCAGGAGTCCGTGGCGGAATACCTGCGCGGCCTCGAGCAGCTGCGGGACGCCGGTCTCCGCGTCGGCGTCACGCCGCACTCGGTTCGCGCGTGCCCGCGCCCGTGGCTCGAGGAGCTCGGAGCGTACGCGGCCGCCCACGAGCTGCCGCTGCACGTCCACGCGGACGAGCAGCCGCGCGAGATCGAAGAGTGCGTCGCGGAGCACGGTCTGCGGCCGATCGAGCTGCTCGCGTCGTGCGGGTGTCTCGGTCCGCGGACGACGGTCGTGCACGCGACGCACGCGGACGGTCGCGAGCTCGACCTGCTCGCTGAGGCCGGCGCACGGATCTGCGCGTGTCCGACGACCGAGGCGAACCTCGGCGACGGCTTTCTCCCGGTCGAGCGCGTGCTGCACCGCGGCATCGGCCTTTGCATCGGCTCCGACTCGAACGTTCGGATCGACCCGTTCGAGGAGCTGCGCGAGCTCGACGGGATCGCGCGGCGTCAGTCCGGTCGCCGCGACGTCTTCGCCGTCGACGCGCTCCTGGCGATCGGCTCCGACGAAGGCGCAGGCGCGCTCAGTCTCGACGAGTGGCCGGCGATCGAGATCGACACCGGTCACGCCCAGCTTCGCGGCGTCGACGATCCCCTCTGCGCGCTCGTCTCGAGCTGCTCGGCCGACGTCGTCAGATCAGCCGAACGATCTCCGTTGCGCGCTGAGTCTCGTCGGCCGTGAACGGCACGCGCGCAACGCGGTAGACCTCCACGAGGCCCCAGACGGCGCCGTTCACGTCGAGCCGCAGCATGAGCAGCGCGCCGAATCCGTACGAACGAAGGACGCTCGCCTCGGCCTCGTCGAGATCGCCGTCGTCGAGTGTCAGCGCGCGCGGACGCCCCGTGGCGAGAACGTCCTGCGTCTGCGGGTAGTCGGGGACGAGGTAGCCCTGCCCCGACTGCAGGGTCACTCCCTCCGGCGCCCGCTCGGCGACGAGGATGAGAACGTCGCCGATCACGCGCGAGATCGCGCACGCGTCGGCAGCGAGCTCGTCGACGAGCGCATCGGCGATGTTGCCGAGCGCGTCGAGCAGCCGCAGGTTCAGTGCATCGGCCACTCGTCGAAGTATGCAGCTGCCGTCGGCGAGGGCCGCGCCGGCGTCAGAAGAGCTCGTCGCTGGGCTCGTCCGGCTTGTGGGCGAGGCGGAAGCGAAGCGCGGCCGCGGCGGCGATCACGAGCGGCAGGAACGCAGGCTCGCGGAGAGCGGCGGCGAGCCAGAGGAACGCGATCGCCGCCAGCCCGCACCAGCGGGCGATTCGGTCGCTTCGAGCTGCCTCGAAGACCTCTGCGAGCTTGGTTGTCGCGGCCGCATGGCGGTGGCGCTTCGCCATGCCTTCCCCCTTCTTCGTCCGCAGGATGGCCGAGCGCGGGCGCGCGCGCCATCCCCGGAAGGTGGGATCCGGCCCGGCGAATAGCCCCCACCCGCGCGGGGCCGTTCACCGGGCCGCTCGGGGACCAGTTCCGGGCCGCAGACTCGACGCACGGAACCGGCCCTTAACGGACAGACGCACGCCGACCTCCAAACCGTCGCTCGGATCAAGCTCCCCCCGAGCGCTGCCGATCCTTAAGCACGGCGACTGCGGCCGATCTGTGAGGGGTCTGCAGTCGCCGCTTCCGCGGTGCTAGGCGCCTGCTGCGGCGGCGATCGCCTGTTGCGCTTCCCGCTGTGCCTGGTCGAGCGCCTGCTTCGGCATCTGCTGGCCCTCGAGGACACGGGTCACGGCGCTCGTCCAGGCAGTCTGGAACTCGGCGCCGGCCGGAGACGCCGGCAACGAGAACGCGTCCTTCTGGACACCGAGAACCGTCTTCAGCGCGCGCGCCCACTCGGCCGGCTCGCCCGGCGTCGGCTTGTCGATCTTCGCGTCGGCGACGGCGTTTGCCGTGAACAGGCCCGTCCAGTACTCGTGCTTCTTCGCGTAGAGCGCCTTGCGGTGCGTTGCTGCAGCGACCCAGGTCGAGACCTTCGTCATCGTCTTCGCCCACAGGCATGCCAGCGCCGGGTTCTTCGCCTTTGCGGGGATCGCCCACGCGCTCCCCGTCGAGTAGTCGATCGGCCTCCCGCCGCGGTCGACGAACGGGACGGCCGTCACCTTCAGCTTCGGCGAGACCGAGGCGAGGACGTTGTAGTACCAGTCCTCCATCGGGAAGGCGGCGAGCTGGTTCTTGACGTACTCGTTGCCGGAGCCGAAGAAGTCGAACGTGTTGCGAAAGGACTGGAAGGTGTTCCAGCCTCCCTGCGCGTTGATCAGCGACACCGCGAACGTGAGGGCCTGGACCGCCTTCGGGCTGTTCAGCTGAGCCTTCGCCCCGTCGGCCGAGAGCAGATCTGCGCCGTTCGCCTTCGCCCAGAGCGGGAAGAACTCCGGCAGCTTCGGGTCGAAGCCGATCCGGGTGAGCTTCGAGCCGCTGAACCGTGCGAGCTTCTTTGCATTGGCCGCGAGCGTCGTCCAGCTTGCGGTGGAGACCTGTGCCGGATTCGAGACGAGCGCGTCGTTCACGATGATCGTGCGGTTGTCGAAGAACTCGGGGATGCCGTACACCTGGCCCTTGTAGGTGACCTCCTGCAGCGCCGGCTTGCGGAACTGGCTCGTATCGATTCCCTGCCCCTTGATGCAGCTGGTGAGCGGCATGAGCGCGCCCTTCGCGGCGAGCGACCCCACCTGCTGACGGTCGAGATACAGCAGGTCGGGCGTGTCGCCGCTCGCCACCTCTGCGAGGAACTGCTGCGCGCTGAAACCGCCGTTCGGCGCCGACACCCTCGCCGGCGCGACCGCCTTCTGCGCGATGCGGAACCGGGTCATCGCGACGTCGTCGCCGTTCGTGCCGAAGCCCATGATCTTGAGCGTGTCCTGTGCCGTCGGCGAGGGCTTCTGGCCCGCCGCCCCGCCCGCGCCCGAAGACGACCCGCCGCCCTCGCCCCCGCACCCCGCGACGACGAACGAGAGGACGACCGGAACGACGACGAGGATCGCGCGCTTGTGCACGGCCCGCTCCTTTCACGCGGAGAAATCTCGCACTACGATCTTCCCCGTCGCAAACAGGGAAAACGTGCTCCCGCTTCGCCTGTCAAGGTCGCGCTCGAGCTCCTCGATGTGAGCCCTGAGCGCGCGGTTCTCCTCGAGCAGCGGTTCGTGCTCCACGAGCTTTAGGCCGAGCGCGTCAGCGAACCCGACGATGTCGCTCCTGCAGAGAAGAACCGGTGACAGCCGACCGGCAACTTCGAGCACCTCGCCCGTGTCGACCTTCTCCGGGTCTGTCGAGCGGAGGAAGAAGCTGGTTGTGTCGCTGTAGACCTTGCGGGGGGCTGAAAGCCATGAGTTCGGTTTTCTCCTCGTCGGTTGGGCGGCTTGTGAGAAGCGGTGGCGTCGAAAGTCGACCGCAAGAAAAAGCGGACCATGCGTGTCCTTGCTTGAGCAGCCGGCCTCACCTCCCCGGCTGTCGCAGATCCCCCAAGGGGCTACGTGCCGGGGCCGCCGCGCGGCACGTAGCCCCGCCCACGCACGAGCCGCGACCGAACAGGACCGCCTCTGTTCGGCCGCGGCATACAAGAAGACGCCGCGGATGCCTCTATCCCCAGGCTGCCGCGTAAAGGTCGGGCAAAACCGGCGTCCCGTCGACCGGCGAGCCGCGAACCGGCCGGCGGCGAGCACCGTTCCGGACGCTCGTACATGTTCGGCGCGGGCCGCATGGTTGAGCCAAGAGAAGTGCGAATCAGACGAGGGCGTGCACGGCGACGACCCCGGGGACCTGCCGGGCCGCCGCCGTCGTTGGATCGGGTACATCTCCGAGAGAACTGGAGGGCTGCTCGGAGGATGCAATTTCGCGTGCTCCGCGCCTCACCTTCCAAAACGACGGACTCCGATCTAACGCCGTCGCAGCGGAACAGGCGGCGGCTGATCGGGTTTGAGCCGCCGCCATGGTTCGACCTACCCCCGCCGAGGGCTTGCGAGTTCGCCGAGATGCAAAATGCCAGTAAAGTCGCCGCCTCGCGTTCCAAGACGACGCGGATTGCGCGGCGAACGTGAGCGGCCACGCCGCCTTCGGGACTCTCCGACGCGCTAGACGACGTAGTAGCCGACGATCCGCGGAACCCACGCAGGCGCAGCTGCGGACGCCGCGGTCTCGAACGCGAGGGCCGCCCAGGTCGCCGACGGTCTCGTCCAGTTCGCGTCGGGTCGAAACGGGTTTCCCGCCTATCGGTTTCCCAGAACCTGCGCCGTCCGAGAGACCGACTCGTAGCGGGCCGGGCATCGAGAGACGCCGCCCGTTAACGACAGCGAGCGTCACGCGGTTCGTCCGCGGGCGCATCGACTGCGACGCGGCGACGCCGCGCGAAACTCACGACGCTTCTCCCGTCCGGCGCCAGAGGTGGCGGCCGTCCGCCTCGTCGAAGCGGGGCGCGTCACCGTACTTCTCCTTCTCGCGCCTGAGCCTGTACGCCTGCCTCTCCGCCTCGTAGGCGTCGTAGCGCGCGTATGCCTCCGCCTGCCAGGCGAGCGGAAGCTGCTCGATCGCCCTGCGCGGATTGCGAAGCGCCCAGCGGATCTTCTCCTCCTTGTCGGACCGGGTGCAGCAGCCCGCGTCGCTCGTACGCGCGAACGGTCCGCGGCGACCGCCTCAGCAGTTCCGCCGTCTCCTTGCGCGTCAACAGCAGCGGCGTATCGACCTCTTGCGGCATGTCGAGGCTTAGTGTCGGCGCGGAGCCCTGTACCCGAACCGAACGCGAGCGGTTGATCGATGCCTGCTCTGCGCGCAAAGCTGTGGTTTGCGCGCATGAGAGAGAAAGCCCGACAGCGGAGAGCGCTAGAGCGCCAGCGGGAAGCCGAAGCGTTCATGGTCAGCGTCTTTCGTCGGGCTGAAGAGGAACACGGCGTGCCTGTGGTCCTCTTCCATGCGTACGCGGACGCAATAGATCGATACGGCCTCCGAGAGTGGCGACCAGGCGACGACCGCAGAACGGCGGGAGAGACGATGGCGCGAACTGAGGCCCTCTACCAGGAGATGGTGGAAGCGATGGGCGCGTACGTGATCGCAGGAGGCAACGACCGCTGGCGCACCTTCGATGACGCCGTTTGCAACTACGGCGGCTTCGCACTCGTAGCTGTGGAAGTCGCACAGGCGGCGCTCCAGGAGCCCGCCGTTGGCTTCTCAGAGGCGACGGATCCAGCATTCGCTGGTCTCGTGGAGCCCGACGACTCCACCTAGTTCCTCGGCGCGTTTCCAAACCGTTTTCAACGGCTGCTGCGGCGGCGAGTCGAACCGAGCGTCTGGGCAAGAGAAACCCGCCTTAGCGGCGGGTTTCCGAGTCGGGGCGCCGAGATTCGAACTCGGGACCTCCAGTCCCCCAGACTGGCGCGCTAACCAGGCTGCGCCACGCCCCGCGACGGGGCCAGCGTATCAGCGGCAGCTCTAAGCAACCTCTCAGGCTCGCGCATTGCGTGTGGGCGATTGCGTCGTACGCTCCACGTGTGGCCCTGATGGAGACCGGCCGCGTGCTCGTCGTGGACGACGAGCCCGACGTGCGGCAGGCGGTGGAGCAGGCGCTCGAGCTCGAGGGCCATCGCGTCACGACGGCGAGCGACGGCCTCGACGCGCTGCGGCGTCTGGGCGGCGGACAGTTCGAGGCGATCGTGCTCGACGTGCTGATGCCGAACGTCGACGGCTTCGAAGTCTGCCGGCGCTTGCGCGCAGCGGGGAACCGGACGCCCGTGCTGATCCTGACGGCACGGGACTCCGAGGAGGACACGATCCGTGGGCTCGACCTCGGCGCCGACGATTACCTCGTCAAGCCGTTCGCGCTCGGCGAGCTCCTCGCTCGCGTGCGCGCGTTGATGCGCCGCACCCGGCCGCCGGGTGACGATGCACCGCTCTGGTTCGCAGGGCTCTCACTCGATCCGTGCACACGCGAGGTGCGCCGCGGCCTCCGCGGCATCGACGTCACCCGCACGGAGTACGCGCTCCTCGAGCTCTTCCTGCGCAACCCGCGGCAGGTGTTGACGCGCGAGCTGATCATGGACCGCGTGTGGCACTACGACTTCGGCCCGACGTCGAATCCGCTCGAGGTCTACATCAGCTACCTGCGCCGGAAGACGGAGGCGGGCGGCGAGCCGCGGCTGCTCCACACGGTCCGCGGCGTGGGTTACGTCCTGCGGGAGCCATGAGCCTCCGTCTGCGTCTGACGATCGCGGCCGGCGGCGCAGTCTTCATCGCGCTTCTCGTGGTGTCGCTCGTCGTCTACTTCAGCGTACGCGCGAACCTGCGCGACCAGATCGACGTTTCCTTGATCGACGAGGCGCAGAATCTCGCGACGAAGATCTCGCAGGATCCGCAGAAGGCCCCTGTCGGCAAGCAGGCTAAATCGGTCAAAGGCATCCTTCCCGTTCAACCCCTGCTCACGCCCAGCGGGTCCGGCTATTACCAGCTGATCACGAGCGTCCCCTCCGGTGCCAAGCAGGGCAGCGCCACGACGACGCCGCTGACGATCACGACGAAGAGCGGCACAGCGATCTCGGTGGCGAGCCCGAAAACGCAGGAGCTGGACAACCCGAACGCGTTCGTCCCGCTCGACGCCGAGGACGCGTTCGTCGCGGCGGGCGCCGCGCCGCCGTATTTCCGAAACGTCGTCTACCACGGCACGCCGATGCGGCTCTACACGATGCGCCTCGCCGTCACGGGCGACGGGCTGATTCGAACCGCCCGCCCGTTGAGCGAGGCGAACGCGACGATCGCCCGCGTGCGGTGGCTGCTGATCGCGCTCACGCTCGGCGGCGCGCTCGCCGCGGCGCTGCTCGGACGACTCGCGGCCGCGACCGTCCTGCGCCCGGTCCGCACCCTGGCCGCGGCGGTCCGCGACGTGACCGCGACGCGCGACCTCAACAGCCGGATCGCCGTCGACGGCCGCGACGAGGTCGGGAGCCTCGCCGGCAACTTCAACGAGATGCTCGCCGCGCTCGAGGAATCGCAGCGCGCGCAGCAGCAGCTGATCGCAGACGCCTCCCATGAGCTCCGTACGCCGCTGACTGCGCATCGCGCGAACATCGAGCTGCTCGCCCGCTCCGACCTGCCGAGCAGCAAGCGGCCGCAGGTCCTCACCGCCGCGGTGCGAGGGATCGACGAGCTCTCGACCCTGATCGGCGACCTGATCCAGGCAGCGCGCAACGGGAGATCGGTCGACGCCCGCGAACCGGTTGCGCTCGACGAGGTCGTCGCCGCCGCGGTCGAGCGGGCGCGACGTCGTGCACCGCAGCTTCGCTTCGACACGAAGCTCGAGCCGTACACCGTCACCGGCTCGCAGATGCGGGTCGAGCGCGCCGTCGACAACGTGCTGGACAACGCGCTCAAATGGAGCCCCGAAGGAGGTCGTGTCGAGGTCGCGCTCTCCGACGGTGAGCTTCGGATCACCGACGAGGGGCCGGGCATCGACGAGAGCGATTTGCCGCACGTCTTCGACCGCTTCTATCGCGCTGCGGCGGCTCGTGGAATGCCCGGCTCCGGTCTCGGCCTCGCCATCGTCAAACAGACGGTCGAGGATCACGGCGGCGCGGTGGGAATCGCGAACGCGGCTCCCGCGGGCACGGTCGTCACGTTGCGGTTCGACCCTCTCACGAACCTCTAAGCAAACTCTCAGCGTTTGCCGGTCGGCATTCAGGTTCCGCTGCGACGGTTGCGGCATGTCCCGCGTCTTCGGCGCACTCGCACTCGGCGCAGCCGGTCTCGCGCTTGCAGCGTGCGGCGGCGGCCACGACTCCGCGACGGCGACCCGCACGACGAACCAGCAGACGCTCGTCGTCCTGCGCCAGCTCGCACGCTGCGTGCGTGCGAACGGCCTCCCCGGGTTCCCGGATCCGATCGTCCGGAACGACGGCGTGCCGGCGTTTCCCGACAGCGCACCACGGGTGCCGCCGGCGGCGCAGCAGGCATGCCGGACGATCGCCGCCCGGATCCCGCCGGATTACACCGCCACGACCGCCGTTTCGAGCAGCGATTACCAGAAGCTGCTGCGGCTCGCCCGTTGCATCCGCGCGCACGGAGTCTCCGACTGGCCCGATCCGAACCCGCTCGGCCAGTTCCCGATCGACACGCGCATCCAACAGGGCGGCAAACGCCTGTTTCTGCCCGCGATCCACGCGTGCGCGCGGCTCAACCCGGATCCGAGCGGAGGGCTCGATGTCGTTCAAGCGCAGCCGTAAGGCGTGCCTCACGTGCGTGGGTGCAGTGGGGCTCGTCCTGTCGCTCGCTGCGTGCGGGGCCGCCGCGCCTCGGCAGCAGCCGTCGGGCGCCTCGCTCTACCAGCGGCTCGTCGCCGGCTACGTCGCGTATGCGCGCTGCGCGCGGGCGCACGGGATGCCGAACCTCCCCGATCCGCAGGTCGACGCGGAGGGCAACGATCACTATCCGGCGCTCGACCGTCAAGGGCCGTGGCGCTGGCCGCAGACCGTCCTCGTCGGCTGCGCCAAGGTGTGGGATCGAGTCCACGCGATCCGCGACCAGTTCGACAGCGCGCAGCCGCAGCGCGCCGACTCCGCGGCGACCCATGCGCAACAGCTCGCGCTCGCGCGCTGCATCCGCAGACACGGCTTCCCGACGTTTCCCGATCCGGCCGCGGGCGGCGGCATCCCCGTGAACGCGGTACCGCCGGGGTTCGCAAAGCCGGACCTCTCGGCGCAAGCGCTGGCGGCGATCCGGGCGTGCACCTCGCGGTGAGGAGGCGCGAGCAGACGATCGCGATCGTCGGCGTGAGCAGCGCGCTCGTCTTCGGGCTCGTCGCTGCGAGCGGGCACTCCGCGCCGCCGACCGACGCTGCGGTCACTCTGACCGCGACCGGGAGCGTGCAAGCTCCGCAACAGCTCGCGCTCTCGTTCGCGACTCCCGGTCGCCTGTCCGCGATCGAGGTCCGCGCCGGGGAAGCGGTCGAAGCCGGAACCGTCCTCGCGCGGATCGATTCCGGGCCGGCGCTCGCCGCCCTCCGGACCGCAGCGGCGAACCTCGCGTCGGCACGCGGGCAGCTCCTTCAATTACGCGCAGGCCTCTCCCCCGCCGAGCGCGGGCAGCTCCGGGTCAGCCTGCAGCAGTCGCAGCAGGCGCTGCGAGCGGCGAGGACGGCGCGCGTGGACGCCGAGGCGTCGGCGGCGCAGGACGCGACGCGGTTGTCGACTGCGCTCGATCAGGCAAACGCAGCCCTCTCGACCGACCAGGCGAAGCTCACCGCCGACGGGGCGAGCCTGGTCGGCGACCAGACCGCGGCGTCGACCGCCGCGGCACGCGTCGTCGAGGATCGGTCGCAGCTCGCGTCGGACGAGGCTGCGCTCCTCGCGGCGCAGAAGCAGCAGACAGATGATGAAGCGGCCGAAGCGCCCGCCGCGACGCTCGCGGCGGACACGACGACGATCCTCACCGTCCAGGCGGCGGTCGCGGCCGACCAGGCGCAGCTCTCCGACGACACCGGCGCTGCCGCCGATGCGCGCAACACGGTCGCGTCCGACGCGTCGCGCGTCGCCGCCGATCAGACGGCGGTCGCCTCGGACCGGAACGCGGTTGCAGTGGCGACGAACGCCCAGGCGGCGGGCGGCACCACCGAGCGTCAGTCGTTGGACACGGCGCGCGCCGCCGTCGCGTCGAGCCGGCTCGACGTCGCGGCAACGCGTGCGGCGAACGCCGTGCATGCCCAGCCTCCGAGCGTCGGCACACGGGTTGCCGCGCGCGCGGCGGTGCACGTGGCCGAGGCCGCGCTGGCGACGGCGGAGGAGACGCTGCGCGAGACGCGCCTCGTCGCGCCGTTCGCCGGGACGATCGCAGCCGTCGACGGCGTCCCCGGCCAGCTCGTCGGCGGCGGGGAGAGCGGCGGCGTGGTCACGCTCGTCAACCTGAGCAGGCTCACGGTGGCCGCGAGCTTCGACGCTGCAGACGCCGCTCTCCTCGCGCCGGGCCAGCCTGCAACGGTCACCGTGGACGCGCTCGGCGACGCCCACCTCGCGGGCCGCGTCGTCTCGGTCGATCCACTGCCCGACCCGGTACCGGCGAACGCGCCGCCCGGCACGCCGGCTTCGTACACGGCGACCGTGGAGCTCGTCGACGCGCCCGCCGGCCTGCGGCCGGGGATGGACGCGGCGCTCGCCGTCACCGCGACCGCCTCGCTCCGCAGCGGCTGATGGCCGGTACGCGCCGGCGCACTGCGGCGCTCGTCGCCGTCCTCGGCTTCCTGCTCCTCCTCGCCCTGCTGATCAGCGACCCGTTCGCCAGGCCGCCGCGCGCCGTCGCAACCGTTCCGACCGGATGGGCGCGGATCGTGCGCACGAACGTGGTCGAGCGCCAGCAGGTCTCCGGGACGCTCGACTACAGCGGCAGCTTCGCCGTCGCGGACGCCGGCCCGGCCGGCGTTGTCACGTGGCTGCCGTCGGCCGGCTCGATCGTTCGCCGCGGGCGGCAGCTGTACGCGCTCGATCGACTGTCCACGCGGCTTCTCTACGGTGCGCGCGCAGCCTCGCGTGACCTGTCGCTCGGGATCGCTCCGGGTGCAGATGTGCGCCAGCTGCAGGAGAACCTGCGCGCGCTCGGCTTCACGGTCGGAGGAGCGCTGCACGTGACCGGCCTGTTCGACCCGGCGACGCTCGCGGCGGTCGAGGACTGGCAGCGCTCGCTGGGCGAGGCCGTGACCGGCCGGCTACCGCTCGGCAGCGTCGTCTTTCTTCCCGGAGCCGTCCGGATCGCGTCGCTCGCCGCGGCGACGGGCGGCACCGTGCAGGCGGGAGGACCGATCCTGAGCGCGACCTCGGCGGTGCCGGTAGTGCTCGTGCCGCTCGATCCCGGCACGCTCTCCCAGCTCTCGGTCGGTGATCCGGTGCTCGTCACGCTGCCGGACGGGACGACCAGCCCGGGCCGCGTCGCCGACATCGGCCGCGTCGCGACGGCGCCGCCGGGCTCGGATGCCGGCGGGGGCGGCGGCGGCCCGACCGTGCCGGTGACCGTTACGCTCGACGGAGGTCGCGTGCGCGGCGGCCTCGACCAGGCACCCGTCCAGGTCGCGATCACCGAGCAGGAGGCGCGCCGCGTCCTCGCCGTCCCGATCAGCGCCTTGCTCGCCGAGCCCGGCGGCGGCTATGCCGTCACCGTCGGCAGCGCGGCTTCGAACCGGCTCGTCCCGGTCACGACCGGGCTCTTCGACGACGTGGCCGGACGTGTCCAGATCAGCGGTGCCGGCCTCGCGGCCGGGATGCGCGTCCAGGTGCCGAGCCAATGAGCGCGGTGCTCGAGCTCCACGACGTCACGAAGCGCTATCCCGGCGACCCTCCGGTCGAGTCGCTGCGCGGGATCAGCCTGACGGTCGACGCAGGCGAGCTCGTCGCCGTCGTCGGACCGTCCGGCTCCGGCAAGACGACGCTGCTGAACATCATGGCCGCGCTCGACCGCCCGAGCACGGGCAGCGTCCGCGTCGCCGGGCAGGAGACGGCGGCCCTCTCCGACCGGGAGCTTTCCGGCCTGCGCGCGCACGTGCTCGGCGTCGTCTTCCAGCAGTTCTTCCTGCTCGACAACCTGAGCGCTCTCGACAACGTGGCCGAAGGTCTCCTGTACCACGGAGTGCCGGCAGCGTCCCGGCGCGAACGCGCCGCGGTCGCGCTCGCCCGCGTCGGCCTGGAGCAGCGCCTCGGTCACCGGCCGCCGAAGCTCTCGGGCGGCGAGCGCCAGCGAGTCGCGATCGCCCGCGCGCTCGTCGGCGCGCCCGCGATCGTGCTCGCGGACGAGCCGACGGGAAACCTCGATTCCGCCACGGGCTCCGAGCTCGTCGCGCTGCTGCGCGAGCTGAACCGCCAGGGCACGACCTTCGTCGTGATCACGCACAACGACGAGGTCGCGGCCGCAGCCGAGCGGATCGTGCTTCTTCGCGACGGCCGGGTCGTCGCGTGACTCCGAGCTCGCAGCTTCGCGCGCGCGACCTGCTCGCCCTCGGCACGATCAGCTTCCGGTCGCGCCGCCTGCGTGCCGCGCTCTCGGCCCTGGGAATCGCAATCGGGATTGCAGCGATCGTCGGCATCCTCGGCATCACGCGCTCGAGCGAAGCGAACCTGCTGGCGGAGATCGACCGGCTCGGAACGAACCTGCTCACGGTCGTGAACGGCCAGAGCGTCGCGGGAACGGAGGTCGAGCTGCCTTCGACCGCGACGTCGATGATCCGCCGGTTGCGAGGTGTCGAGCACGTCGCGGCGACTGCCGAGCTCGGCAACGAGAACGTGTACCGAAGCGACAAGATCCCGAGTTACGAGACGGGCGGCCTCGCGGTCCGCGTCGCGTCGGCGACCCTCCTCCCCGCGCTCAACGGGCGCCTGCTCTCGGGCGTCTTCCTGAACCGCGCGACCGCGCACTACCCGGCGGCGGTGCTCGGCTTTCAGGCGGCGAAGAGCCTCGGAATCGCCAGGATCGGCCCCTCGACGCGGATCTGGCTCGGCGGCCACTGGTTCGCGGTCGTCGGGATCCTCCGGCCGCTGCCGCTCGCCCCGGAGATCGATCTCTCGGCGCTCGTCGGCCCGCCGATCGCGGCACAGCTCCTCGGCTACAACGGCCACCCGAGCCGCATCTATGTGCGCACCGCGACCGACAGCGTCGTGCAGGTCGCCGACCTGCTCGCGCCCACCGCGAATCCGGAAGCGCCCGACGAAGTCTCCGTCAGCCGCCCCTCCGACGCGCTGGCGGCGCGCGCCGCGATCGCCGGCTCCTCGACGACGCTCTTCCTCGGTCTCGGCGGCGTCGCGCTGCTCGTCGGTGCGATCGGCATCGCGAACCTGATGGTCATCTCCGTGCTCGAGCGCCGCACGGAGATCGGGCTGAGGCGTGCGCTCGGAGCGACCCGCCGTCACATTGCCGCGCAGTTCCTGTCCGAGTCGCTGCTGCTCGGCGCCGCAGGCGGCGTGCTCGGCATCCTCGCGGGCGCCGGGGTCACGGTCGGGCTCGCGGCCGCACGCGGCTGGAGCGTCGCCGTCCCCGCCGTCGCGGTCTGGGGCGGACTCGGCGCGGCGATCGTGATCGGCGGGCTCGCAGGCGTGTACCCGGCTGCGCGGGCGGCGCGTCTGGCCCCGACCGACGCGCTGCGCACGGTTTAGAGCTGCTGGCGGACGCCCGGCTCGCTCTCCAGCCGCTCGAGCTGCGCGCCGTAGCCCGCGAATGCCTGATCGGCCGCGCCGCGCCGGAACAGCGGCAGCACGTCGCGCCGACGCGCGTCCTCGATCCCGAGCGCGGTGCCGCCGTACATCGCGAGCGCCGCGAGCGCGATCCCGAAGCCGCCCGCGACGCGGAAGACGCCGGTGCCGCCGCCGACCTCGTAGACGCCGGAGAGCACGCCGCGCGCGACCGCCGCGAGCAGCAGCGCGGTGAAGAAGGGCTTGCCGAGCACCGACAGGACGGCGAGCAGCAGCACGGCCGTGCTGAATCCGAAGAGGTAGATCCCGATCGTCACGCTCTTCGCGCCCGGCGGCGACTCGAGCTGCAGCCAGCCGAGCGTGAGCCACGACGTCGTGAACAGCCCGAGCGTCGTCGCGCCGAGCGTGTCCCGGGCGAGGAACGCGAAGATCGCCGCGGTGAGCTCGAGCGGGAAGACGAACGCCATCAGGATCATCCCACCGTCGTGCTGCTCCGAGACGGGGATGATCGCGAGCGCCTGGCAGGCGAGGACGAGCATCCCGATCCCGAACGAGAAGAACCCGAGCGGCAGCCCGCTGCCGATCGGTCGCAGGAAGATTCGGACCTGCTCCTCGTGCCGACCGCGTCCGTCGCTGCTCATGCGTCAGTGGTCGTACCGCCGACGCCGCCGCGTTAGACATGCCGGCTCGCTAGACGGCGAGCTCGTCCGCGACGACCGCGACCTCGAGCACCGAGTCGTTGCGCGCGACGGTGAGCGACGAGCGTGTGCCGATCAGCTCGCTGACCATCAGGCGCTGCAGCGTCGCCGCGTCCTCGACCGGCGAGCCGTCGATCGCGACGATCAGATCGCCGGGGCGCAGGCCGGCCCGGTCGGCAGGCGAGGCGGATACGACCTCGACCACCTCGACGCAGCCGTCCTGGCCGAGACGGCGCGAGAGCAGCGGCGGCAGCGGGCGCGTGCCGAGCGAGATACCGAGATACGCGCGCCGGAACCGGCCGTCGCGCATCAGCGCGCCGATGATTCGCCGCGTCGCCGCGTTGATCGGCACGGCCAGGCCGAGCCCGACCCCGGCGACTGCGGTGTTGATGCCGACGACGCAGCCCCGAGCATCGGCGAGCGCGCCGCCGGAATTGCCGGGATTCAGGGCCGCGTCGGTCTGGATCACGTTCTCGATCGGCCGGGCGGCACCACGGGAGCGTGCCGGCAGCGAGCGGCCGAGCGCGGAGACGACACCGGCGGTGACCGACCCCGCGAAGCCGTAGGGATTGCCGATCGCGACCACGAGCTGGCCGACCCGCAGCGACTCCGCGTCGCCGAGCTCCGCCGGCGCCAGCGAGCCGCCGGAGGAGCGGAGGACGGCGAGGTCGGAGAGCGGGTCGGCGCCGACGACCTCGAACTCGTGCTCGCTCCCGTCGGCGAACGACGCTCGTCCGCCTGCGCGCCCTCCGGCGACGACGTGCGCGGAGGTGAGCATGAAGCCGTCGGCGGTGATCACGACGCCGCTGCCGCCGCCCTCGAGCACCCGCCCGCCCCGCACGCGGCGGGAAAGGCGGAGGTTGGCGACCGAAGGCGAGAGCCGCTCCGCGACGGCGACGACCGCGCGCGAGTAGGCGTCGAGCGGGTCGCCGTCCGAGGGGACCCGCGTGTCGGAGATGAAGGTGTAGCCCGGCAACGTGTTCGTCACCGTAGCTCCGCGGTCGCAGGCTGTGTCGCTCGCCGACAGCGGGTCAGGCCCGAAGTGCCGGGCCCCTCTAGCATCGCTCCATGCGGCTCGACAAGTGGCTCTGGGCGGCCCGCTTCTTCAAGACGCGGAGCCTTGCGACCGAGGCCGTCGCCGGCGGGCGCGTCCACGTGAACGGCGCGCGTGTGAAGCCTGCACGCGACGTACGCGTCGGCGAGACGATCGAGGTCACGCTCGGCGCCGGCCTCGTGCGCACGGTCGTCGTCGAGGCGCTCGCGGACAGGCGCGGACCGGCGGCAGCCGCAGCGACGCTCTACACCGAGACGCCCGAGTCGATCGCCGCGCGCGAGCGTGCGCTCGCCGAGCGACGTGCCGCGCGTCCCCTCGGCGCCGACCTCGGCGCCCGGCCGACGAAGCTCGACCGCCGCCGGCTCGACGCGCTGCGCCGCGCGCAGCGGCGCGGCCGCGGTTAGTGCGTATCGCGGACGAGCGCCTCGGTGACCGAACCCATCGGCACCGGGTTGTCCGCCAGCTCGTTCGCCTCCACGTCCGCCTCGGCCTGGAACGACGCGAGGATCCCGAAGCCGCGGCGCGACGGATCGGTCGAGCCGTCGGGCTTCGTGTCGACCACGGTGTTCCGGTCGATCTCGCACATCGATCGGTCGTTGCAGTAGATGCCGACGCCGAGCGCGCCGCGCACCGTGTTCCGCTCGATCATCCCCATCGACATCTCCGTCATCGAGATCGCGTTCATCTGCGTCCGGCTGACGTCGTTCTGCGCGATCTCGGTCATCGAGACGTGCGTCGCGATCCCCTCCATGCCGCCGACGACGTGGCAGCCCTCCACCATGTTCATCCCGTAGCCCATCGTGTAGGAGATGTCGATTCCCTGGCCCAGCCGGTTGCCGAGCATGTCGACGGAGCAGTCGCGGATGTGAACGGAACCGAACCGGACGTGGATCCCGTCGAGCTTCGCGCCCGAGACCGAGACGTGATCGAGCGTCGTCCGGTTGTAGCCGTCGATCGTGATCCCGTTTTCGCCGCCGACGACCGAGAGGTTCTTGATCGTCACGCCGTTCGCCCTGACCACGATCCCGCCGCGCACGACCGCGCCCGGAGCGCCGACGAGCACCTCGCGCCGCGAGATCACGAGCGGCCCCTGGTGGACGCCTGCCGCCAGGTGAACGACCGGCGGCAGCTCCGCGTAGGCGGCGGCGCCCGCGCCGGCGAGCGCGACCCCGATCGCAACCGCCGACACGGCCCCGAGCCTCCCCAGCTCGCCGCCGTCCTCGGCGTAGCCGAACCGGAGCAGCGGGAAGGCGACGTGGCCGAGCAGCTGCGCGGAGAGCCAGCCGGCTGCGAACAGCGCGACCGCCGGCCCGAGCGGCGCCGCGACCCCAGCCGCGCGCATGAGACCGAGCAGCACGCCGAGCTCGAGCGCGCCGAGCGGCACTGCCGCCCAGCCCGGCTGGTAGCGGAGCAGACGGTCGTAGAGCTGCGTATCGAAGGCGAGGCCGATGCCCAGCATCAGCGCGACCGCCTCGACCGGCCACCAGCGATGCTCGGCGAGTGCGAGCGCCGCGGCCGCCGCGCCGACCGGCAGCAGCGCGACGATCCGTGACTCGATCCGGCCTCTCAGCGTGTACGACATGCTCTGATCCTTCGCAGGAAGGAGTGCGCGACGTACCGCGCGCCCGCAAGCGTGTCGGCTGCGGGAAACGCCCATTGCGCAGGGACGCCGGCGAGTGCGAGCGTCCGCGTCTCGTCGCTCAGGGCAGGCACGGTCGCGTCGCCGTCGAGGACGATCCAGTCGGCCGCCGTCTCGAGCTCGTGCTCGGCGACGAGTCGCGCGAGCAGCGGGTCGGCATGGAAGCCGCGGACGAACCCGGTCGCGCAGATCACCTGTTCCGAGCCGTTGACCGACGCCTCGACGCGGAAACGGCCCTCCGCCCTCGCGCGCGCGACCGGCTCGTCGAAACGGATTCCCGGGGGGTACGACGGCGCGAGCAGCGAGCGGAGCCTGGCGACGCGCTCCTCCCGCGCCAGCCGGTGGAACGGCGCGAGCCCGCGGCGCGAGAAGTACTCGCGGGGGACGTTCAGCGGCCGCCGCAGCGGCTCCCGCCGGCGCACGGACACGACCTCGGCGCCCGCCGCAAGCGCGTTCAGCCATTCGGTCGCGGCGGCGAGCCCGGCGCCGACGATCGTCACCGACGAGGCGTACTCGTGCGGCTCGTACGCGTGGACGGCCCGCGGGTCGCCGCGCAGCTCCGCGGGCACGTTCAGCGCCGGATGCCCCGGCGCGACGAGCACGTGCCGGAAGCTCCCGTGTCCGTCGAGCTCGAAGCCGCCGTCGACTGCGCGGATGCGCTCGATCCGCGCGCGGTGGACGCTTCGCTCCCAGCCGCTGCGTGCGCGCCGCTGCTCGACGTGCGCGAGGAACTCGTCGACGGTCGGATGGAACCGGTCGGCGAGGGACTCGCAGAGCGGGCGCAGCGAGCGGCGCCGCAGCACCGCGGGTACCGCGAGCCCTGGGAAGGTCGTCGCGCCGCAGTGACCGTCGCTCTCGGAGCGCATCTCGCGCTGCCGGATCGCCGCCGCGCGCTCCCGCCAGACGGCCGCGGGGTCGGCATCGCTGCCGAAAACGGCGATCTCGCCGGGCTCGAAGCCGCCGCGGCGCAGCGTCTGGTACGCCGTGAAGCCGGCGAGACCCGAGCCGACGACCGCAACGCTCATTTGACCGAGCCGGCGAGCAGCCCCTGGACGAAGTAGCGCTGGAACGCGAAGAACACCGCGAGCGGGATGACGAGCGAGATGAACGAGGCGGGCGCGATGATGTCGATCGACGTCCCGAACTCGCGCAGCTGCCCGGCGATCCAGACGGTGATCGGGGTCGTGTTCTGGCCGAAGGTCAGCGCGACGAGCAGGTCGTTCCACGTCCAGAGGAACTGGAAGATCGCGAGCGAGGCGATCGCCGGCAGGCCGAGCGGCAGGATCAGCCGCACGAAGATGATCAGCTCGTTCGCACCGTCGATGCGCGCCGACTCGAGGATGTCCTTCGGTAGCCCGACGAAGAAGTTCCGGAGCAGGAAGATCGCGAACGGCAGTCCGAACGCGGTGTGGAAGAGTGCGATGCCCTCCCACGTGTCGAAGAGGTGCGTGGCGTCGTAGAACTTGAACATCGGGATGAGCGCCATCTGGATCGGCACGACGAGAAGCGCGATCACGCCGATGAACACCCAGTCGCGGCCCGGGAAGTCGAGCCAGGCGAAGGCGTACCCCGCGAGCGCGCCGATCAGCACGACCAGCACGGTGTTGCTGACCGCGATGTACGCGGTCGTCTTGAGCGCGGTGGTCAGACCGCTGTTCTGGAAGAGCGCGTGGTAGTTCGCCCACGTCGCGGTGCTCGGCTTCGAGAAGATCTGCCACCAGCCCTTCGACGCCAGCGACTCGGCAGGCAGGATCGACGTCAGGAAGAGACCCACGGTCGGGACGAGCCAAAGCGAACCGACGATGACGAGGAAGATGTGGAGCGGCGTCCTCGCGACCGCGCGCAGGATCTTCGCGGCGACGGGGTCGCGCTCGACCGGGAAGTCCATCGCCTCGGCTGCGGCGGCCACGGCTACACCTCCCTCTTGAAACGCCGGATGTTCAATGCGAGCACCGGGATCACGAGCAGGAACAGGAAGACCGCGATCGCCGACCCGACGCCGAAGTTGCCGGCGCCGGAGAACGCCGTGTAGTACATCGCGAGCGCGAGCACGTTCGCGTTCTGCTGTGTCGACTCCGGCGCGAGCGCGTACACGATGTCGAAGACCTTGAGGACGTTGATGATCATCGTGATGAACACGACGCTCAACACGGGCGCCAGCAGCGGGACGGTCACACGCCGGAAGACCTGCAGCTCGGAGGCGCCGTCGGTGCGGGCAGCTTCGAGCACGTCTCGCGGCATCGCCGCGAGGCCTGCCCCGATCACGACCATGGCGAAGCCGGCCCAGATCCAGATATAGGCGATCATCAGCGAGGGCGTGATCAGCTTCGGGCCGAGCCACGAGTAGCCGCCGAACGGCTTCGCGAACGTCTGCGCTCCGATCGCGGCGTTGTACGTCCCCGAGGAGACCTTCGAGAAGTCGAACGTCCCGTCGGAGGCCGTGGTCGTCGACTGCACGACCTTTCCGCTCGAGTCACGCAGCTGCACGGTGACGCCGGGCAGCCCGAGCTCGCCGGTCTCGACGACCCCCGGCTTGCCGCCGCCGGGCTTGAAGTCGCGCCAGACGGTGCCGACGATGTCGCCGGACTTGGGCGCGGGCTTCACCGCCTGCTTCGAGCCGCCCGGCACGTCCTGCGGCGCGATCCCGGTCACGCCGAGGAGCGCGACACCGCCGGGATGAAGCGGCGTCTTCAGGATCAGTGCGCCGCCGGCGCCGCTTTGCAACGTGCTCGTCGACGGCGACGCGTTCGAGAGCACGCCCGCCGGATGGAAGACGCCCGAGATCGACTTGCCGAGCGCATTCACCGCGCCCTGCGACGGATCCTGCTGGTACATGATGCGCCACGTCACGCCGGTGGCGAACGCCGAGATCGCCATCGGCAGGAAGACGACGGTCTTGAACGCGACGCTCCAGCGCACCCGTTCGGTCAGCACCGCGAAGATCAGTCCGATCGCGGTCACGAGCGCCGGGACGACGCCGACCCAGATCGCGTTGTTCTTGATCGCGGTGATCAGCGTCGACGTCGTGAAGAGCGTCTTGTAGTTGTCGATGCCGACCCAGCTGCCGAGGAACCCGGTCTGGCCGAAGAAGCTCCGGATGATCGTGTAGACGGCCGGATAGACCATCCAGATCCCGACCATGACGAACGCCGGTGCGAGGAACACCGCCGTCGTCAGGTAGCGGCCGAGCCGGCCCGGCTCGGCGGAGGGCGGCGGAGTCGCCACCACGGGCGGCTCCGCCGTTATCCCTCCGGCGCTCACGTGCTTACTTCCCCTTCTTGTAGGCCGCCGCGGCGGCCGCCTCGAGCTTCTTCTGGATTCCGCTCACGTCCTTCGGGTTCCGTAGGAACTGCTGGAAGAGCCCCCACTCGCCCTGGCCGGCGGTGCCGCCGAACGACGGCGGCTGCTCGTCCGACATGTCGAAGACGACCGACTTCGCCGACAGGATCGGCGCCTCGCTCGACCGCGTGATCGCGTCGGGGTAGACGCTCGCGGGCACGTGCTTGTTGCCCGTCCCGAAGCCGCCCTGCTTCGCCCAGATCTCGGCGGCCTGCGGCGTCGCGAGGTACTTCACGAACGCCTCGATCGCCGGGTTGTCGCGGAACGTCACGAACATGTCGCCTGCGATCTCGACCGCACTCGCGCCCGGTCCCGGCTTGATCGTCGGGAACGGGAACACGTTGAACCCGGTCTTCGCCTTCGCCTTCGTCGACGAGAGGATGACGCCGGCGACGAAGTCGGCCTCGAACACCATCGCGCCCTTCGACGGGCTCGAGAACGCGTCCGTGACGGACGTGTTGAAGCCGTTCTGGAGCGCGCCCGACGTCCCGCCGTCCATGTACGAGCTGTTGCCGATGATCTGCGCCATCGTCTTCAGCGCCGTCGTCACGGACGGGTCGGTCCACTTGATCTTGTGCGCCGCGAGCTGCTCGTACTTCGCGGGCCCGAACGTGCGCAGGTAGATGTTCTCGAACAGGTCGGTGAGCGTCCACCCGTCGGCGCCGCCGATCGAATACGGCGGCGTGCCCGACTGCTTGATCGTCGCTGCGATCTTGAGGAGCTGCGCCCACGTCTTCGGCGGCGACACGCCGGCCTGCTTGAACGCGGGCACGTTGTACCAGACGAGCGACTTGTTGGCCGCCTTGAACGGCAGCGCGTACAGCTTGCCGTTGAACGTGCCGAGCTTCGCCCAGGTCGGCGCGAAGTTCCCGTTGATCGCGGACTTCGCGTAGGTGATCGGCTTCAGCTTGCCCTGGTTCACGAACTGCTGGATCGTGCCCGGCTGCGCGACGTCCGCCATGTCCGGCGGATGGCCGCCGGCGACGGCGGTCGCGAGCACCGTCGGCAGGCTGTTGCCGACCGGCTTGTAGTTCACGTGGACGCCCGGGTACTTCTTCTGGAAGGCGTTGATCACGTCCTGGAACTGCTTTTGACCGGACGACGACGTCCAGACCCCGTCGAACGTGATCGTGCCCTTGATGTTCGCATTGCCCTGGAGCGTCTTCTGCGCTCCCGCGACGCCGCTCGACGCGCCGCTCTTGTGCCCGCCGCCACACCCCGCGGCGACCACGGCGACGAAGACGGCGAGAGCGACCACCGCGATGCGTGTGCGACTCATGCAGCTCCTTTCGTGGCGTTTTCGTCGTAGATCCCGAGCCCCGTCTCGGGATCGAAGAAGTGAAGAGCACGCGTGTCGACGGCCGCCTCCACATCGTTGCCGCTGCGGACTCGCGAGCGTGCCCCGAACCGTCCGACGAGCGTTGCCTCGTCGTGTGCGTCCACCTGGACGCGGTCGTCCCCGACGTCCTCGGCGAGCTCCCGCACCTCCTCCGTGACGGCGTGCTTCGCGTCGATCGAGAAGTGCACCATGATCTCGGAGCCGAGCGCCTCGGTCAGCTCGACCGTTCCCTTCAAGCGGCGGCCGGCCGGCGCGTCGGAGACGAGCGTGACGTCCTCGAGGTCCTCCGGTCGGATCCCCAGCACGATCTGGCGGCCCTCGTAGGCCCGCAGGGCCGGCCGCGCCTTCAACGTCTGCTCGTCGAGCGTGATCGACTGGCTGCCGAGATTCGCGTCGAGGCCGCCGTTTCGCCGCTCGAGCGTCGCCTCGAGCATGTTCATCGCAGGGCTGCCGATGAAGCCGCCGACGAACAGGTTCACGGGATTGTCGTAGAGCGTCTGCGGGTCCGCGACCTGCTGAAGCTCGCCCTTGCGCATCACCGCGACGCGATCGCCCATCGTCATCGCCTCGACCTGGTCGTGCGTGACGTAGATCGTCGTGACGCCGAGGTCGCGCTGCAACCCGGCGATCTCGGCGCGCATCTGCACGCGGAGCTTCGCGTCCAGGTTCGAGAGCGGCTCGTCCATCAGGAACGCGGCAGGCTGGCGCACGATCGCGCGCCCCATCGCGACACGCTGACGCTGCCCGCCGGAGAGGGCGCGCGGCTTTCGCTTCAGATACGGCTCGAGGTCGAGGATCCGTGCCGCTTCGTTGACGCGGCGCTCGATCTCGTTCTTCGGCACCTTCTTGATCTTGAGCCCGAACGCGATGTTGTCGTACACCGACAGGTGCGGGTAGAGCGCGTAGCTCTGGAAGACCATGGCGATGTCGCGGTCGCGCGACGGAACGTGGTTCACGGTGCGGTCGCCGATCTTCAGGACGCCGCGCGAGATGTCCTCGAGGCCCGCGACCATGCGCAGCGCCGTCGTCTTCCCGCAGCCCGACGGCCCGACCAGCACCATGAACTCGCCGTCGGCGATATCGAGATTCAGATCCTGGACGGCTGTCGTCCCGTCCGGGTACGTCTTCGTCACCCCGTCGAAACTCACCGCAGCCACACGCGCACCTCCCGGCCGGTGAACTTTCCGAAGATCCTACGTGACTAACCCAACCGCTTGTAAAGGCGGTCGATCAACTCCGGCATCGCCTCGAGACGCTCGGTGATCGCGCGCAAGCGGAACTCCCGGAAGTGCTCGGGCTCCACGTTCAGGGCCTCGGCCAGCGTGCGCACGACGTCGTTCGACGGCACCGGCCGGTTACCGTGCACGAGGTGGTTCAGGTAGCCGGCCGAGAGCCCGGTGCGCGCGGCGAGCTCGCGATAGGTCACGCCGGACTCCGCCATCAGGGCCTCGATCGTCGGCCCGAACGCCTCTTCGCTGAACCGTCGCCTCCGTGCCACTCAGACGATCCCCTTGCCCAGATCGGCAACGGCTAACCGCTGCTCCTCGCCGGTCGCGCGGAGCCGGAGATCGACTTTCCCGTCCTCGAGGCTCTTCTTGCCGGCCGTGACCCGGATCGGACAGCCGATCAGGTCGGCATCCGCGAACTTCTCGCCCGCGCGCTGGTCGCGGTCGTCGAGCAGGACGTCGAGGCCGGCGGCCTCGAGCGCCTGCGCAGCCTCGTCGGCGACCGCCTGCGCGCCCGCCAGCACGACGACGTGCGCGCCGTACGGCGCGATCGACCTCGGCCAGGCGGCGATTCCGTCCTGGTCGTGGTTCTGCTCGATCACGGCGGCGAGCACGCGTCCCGGCCCGATCCCGTAGCTTCCACCGAGCAACGGCTTCTCCCGGCCGTCCTCGTCGAGGAACGTCGCACCGAGCCCGGCGCTGTACTTGTCGGCGAAGTAGAAGACGTGGCCGACCTCGATCGCGGTCTCGAAGGTGAGTGCCCCGCCGCACTCCGGACAGCGGTCGCCCTCCACCGGCTCGCGGAGGTCTGCGAACCGCGGCTCGTAGTCGCGGCCGACCTCCGCGCCGCGCAGGTGGAAACCGTCCCGGTTCGCTCCCGCGACGAACTGGCCCTCGCGGAGCGTGAGGTCGGCGACCACGTCGCCCTCGAACCCGACCGGGCCGAGGGAGCCGCCGGACGCCCCGAACGCGGCGCGAATCTCCTCGTCGGTGGACGGCCGCGAGCCGGCTTTCAGCGCCGACAGCAGCTTCGACTCGGAAAGCCGGTCGTCCCCGCGGACGAGCGCGAGCACGACCCGGCCGTCCTCGGTCGTCACCGGCATCGCCTTGGAGGTGGCGGCGAGATCGATGCCGAGGAACTCGGCCAGGCCCTCGCACGTCGTCACACCGGGTGTGGCGACCTCCTCGGGGGCTGCGAGCCGGGGCGGGAACTCCGGGGCGCGCGGTATGCCCTGCGCGATCTCGGCGTCGGCGGCGTAGTCGCCGCGCTCGCAGCGGACGAGCGTGTTCTCGCCCGATCCCGACGGCGCGAGGAAGTCGAACGTCAGCTCGCCGCCCATGATCCCGCTCTCAGCGCGTACCTCGTGCGCCTCGACACCGCAGCGCTCGAAGATGCGCCGGTAGGCCGCGCGGTTCTTCTCGAACGACACGACTGCGCTCTCCTCGTCGCGGTCGAACGAATACGCGTCCTTCATCACGAACTCGCGGACGCGCAGGAGGCCGCCGCGCGGGCGCGGCTCGTCCCGATCCTTGGTCTGGAAGTGGTACCAGAGCTGCGGCAGCTCCTTGTACGAGCGGATCTCGCGCGCATGGAACGTGAACGTCTCCTCGTGCGTGAGCGGCAGCACGAAGCGGCGGCCGGCACGGTCCGTGACGTGGAAGATCTCCGGGATCTTCTCGCGCCCCGTTGCTTCCCAGAGCTCGATCGGCGTCAGCACCGGGGCGAGGAACTCCTGCGCGCCGATCGCGTCCATCTCCTCGCGGACGATCTGCACGATCTTCCGGTGCACGCGCCAGCCGAGCGGCAGGAAGGTCCACAGGCCGGCCCCGACCTGCCGGACGAACGCCCCGCGCACGAGCAATTTGTGCGAGACGGCCTCCGCGTCGGCGGGGTCGTCGCGCAGCGTCGGCAGGAAGAGCTGTGAGGCCCGGGCGATCATGCGTTGTCCGGGCAGGCTACTCGAGCGGGATCAGCGACGCCTCGGCCATGGCCAACGCCGCCGGCTTCGCCATCTTCAGCCGCTTCGGCCGGTGCATGCCGTCGGCGATCCACTTGTCGATCTCGAAGAAGAGCTCGTCGATCAGGATGTCCGAGCTGACCTTCTTCAGCACGCGACCGTGCGCGTAGATGAAGCCGACGTCACGGCCGCCCGCGATCCCGAAGTCGGCGTCGCCGCTCTCCCCCGGTCCGTTGACGGCGCACCCGAGCACGGCGACCTCGAAGTGCTGCGGGTAACCCTGCAGCCGCCGCTCGACCTCTTCCGCCAGCGTGTGCACGCCGACGTTGTCGCGACCGCAGGACGGGCAGGCGATCATCACCGGGCCGCGCTCGCGCAGCCCGAGCGCCTTCAGGATCTCGAACGCCGTCTTCGGCTCCTCGACGGGATCGGCGGAGAGCGAGACGCGGATCGTGTCGCCGATCCCCTCCGCGAGCAGCGTGCCGATGCCGACCGCGCTCTTGATCGAGCCGCTGAAGACCGTGCCTGCCTCCGTCACGCCGAGGTGGAGCGGGTACGGCACGCGCTCCGAGAGCATCCGGTAGGCGCGGATCATCGTCGGGACATGGCTCGACTTGACCGAGATCTTGAAGTCGTAGTAGTCGAGACTCTCGAGCAGGCGCACCTCCTCGAGCGCAGCCTCGACCAGCGCCTCCGCCTGATCGCGGTGGGCGACGTCCTCCAGGTGCTTCGGCAGCGACCCGGAGTTCGCGCCGATGCGCATCGGGATCCCCTTTGCCTTCGCGGCGCGGACGACGGCGGCCACCTTGTCGGCGCCGCCGATGTTGCCCGGATTGATCCGGACGGCCGCCACGCCCTGCTCGATCGCCTTCAGCGCGAGCGACGCGTTGAAGTGGATGTCGGCGATGATCGGGACCGGCGAGAAACGGACGATCTTGCCGAGCGCCTCGGCGTCTTCGGTCTTCGGCACGGCGACGCGCACGAGCTCGCAGCCGGCGCTCGCGAGCGCTGCGACCTGGGCGGTCGTCGCGGGGACGTCGTGCGTCTTCGTCGTCGTCATCGACTGCACGACGACGGGTGCTCCGCCGCCGACCTTCACGCCTCCGACGCTGATTTGGCGCTTGCTCGCCATTCCCGCTCTCGAGTCTAGCCCGGGCCGTGGCCCCCGAGGTCGTTCGAGAATGCGATCAGCCAGATCAGGATTATCAGAGAAAAGCCGACGACCGACACGCGCTCGTAGACCTCGCGCGCGAGCGCGCGCCGCCGCACCGCCTCGATCACCGAGAAGAGGATGTGGCCGCCGTCGAGCGGCAGGAACGGCAGCAGGTTCAGGAGCGCGAGCGACATGCTCACGAGGCCGACGATCTGCAGGTAGTAGTTGAAGTCGATCCGGAGCGCCTGTTGCGAGACGCGAACGATGCCGACCGTGCTCGTCAAGTGGCCCCGGTCCTTCGAGTGCACGATCGACGCGAGCGCCGTGAACGTCCCCGTGACGATCCGCCAGCAGTCGCGGGCCGCGAGCCGCGCGCTCGTCCCGACCGGATGCTGCACGAGCTGCGCGGCGGGCATGAAGCCGAAGACCCAGCGGCCGCCGATGCGCTTGGTCGGCCGGGGCGGCAACGTGACCGTGCCGCCGCCGCGGACGACGGTGACGGTGATCGGCTTTCCGTGGCTCGCGGCGATCAGCGCGCGCACGCGGTCGAACGTCGTCGCAGGTCGGCCGTCGACCGCCACGACCCGGTCGCCGACGTGCAGACCGGCAGACGCGGCGGGCGTATTCGCCTCGACCGCGGCCACCTTCGTCGAGGCGACGTTGTTCGACGGCGCCCCGGTCACGTAGACGACCAGGAAGATCACGAACGCGACGAGGACGTTCACCAGCGGGCCGGCCGCGATCACGGCGATTCGTTTCCACGTGCTCTGGCGCCAGTAGGCGTCGCGTGAGGTGCCGTCCTCGATCTCGCGCAGCGCGCGATTCGCCGACCGGTGGGCACCCCGGCTGAGGTGTGTGCTCTCGACCGCGGCGCGCAGCTCGGGCAGCGCCGCACGTGCGGCGGGGAAGTCGTCGGCCTCGAGCGCGTGCTGCACGCGCTTCGTCGGACCGGTGAGCGAGGCGTCCTCGCGCAGCGCCGGGCTCATGAACGCCTCGAGGTCGCGCGCGGCCGGCCGGTGCATGCCCGGGATCCGGACGAGCCCGCCGAGCGGGATCGCGCCGATCCCGTACTCGATCCCCTTCCGCTTCAGCTTCACGAGCGCCGGCGGAAAGCCGACGTAGAAGCTGCGCGGCCGCATGCCGACTGCGAGCGCGACGCTGAAATGACCGAGCTCGTGCAGGAAGACGAGCAGGAGCAGGCCGACGATGACGACGACCCACGTCATGCGACCGCGAAGGCCTCCTCGGCGAGCTCGCGGGCGCGGCGGTCGGCCTCGACGAGGTCGTCGAGGTCGCGCGCCCGCGCCGTGTCGGCGCGTTCGAGCGCGTCGGCGACGACGTCTGCGATCCCGAGGAACGGGAGCCGCCCGGCGAGGAATGCGGCGACCGCGGCTTCGTTCGCCGCGTTGAGAACGCAGGGCGCCGTGCCGCCGAGCTCCCCGGCCTGCCGCGCGAGCTGCAGCATGGGAAAGGTCTCGACATCCGGCGCCTCGAACTGGAGGGTCAAATCGGCGAGATCGAGCGGCGCCGCCGGCGTCTCGGCGCGCTCGGGATAGGTCAGCGCGAAGGAGATCGGCACGCGCATGTCCGGGTAGCCCAGGTGTGCGAGCACGGCGCCGTCCCGGAAGCGAACGAGCGAGTGGACGATCGACGTCGGCTGGAGCACGACCTCGATCCGCTCGTAGGGGATCCCGAAGAGGAAATGCGCTTCGATCAGCTCGAGGCCCTTGTTCGCAAGCGTGGCGGAGTCGATCGTGATCTTCGGGCCCATGCGCCAGGTGGGATGCGCGAGCGCCTGCTCCGGCGTGACGGCGGCGAGCTCGTCGCGCGTCCGGCCGCGGAACGGGCCGCCCGACCCGGTGAGGACGAGGCTCGCGACGCCCGCCTGCCCCTCGAGGCACTGGAAGAGCGCCGAGTGCTCGCTGTCCACCGGGATGATCCGGCCGCGCCCGCCCACGAGCTCGCCCCCCGCGACGAGGCTCTCCTTGTTCGCGAGGGCGAGCGGAACGTCGTTCTCGACGGCCCAGAGCGTCGCGTGGATGCCGGCGAAGCCGACGACGGCGTTCAGCACGACGTCCGGCTCCGCGCGCTCGAGCAGCTCCGTCAGGTCGCCCCCGGTCTGCTTGAGCGGCGCGTCGACATCGTCGAGCGAGGACGTGCCGGAGGCGGCCGCGCAGAGCTCGAGCTCGGGGTGCCCCTCGATGATCTCGATCGCCTGGCGCCCGATCGAGCCGGTGGCGCCGAGCAGGGCGACGCGTTTCACGCGACCAGTGTAGGGACGCATTCCGTGGTTCGGCCCCGGGTCGGTCGGGCGTCTGGTCCTTCGGGCCTGGCCCCGCCGTTGCTCACGAGAAGCCGAAGCCCAGCACGAGGTAGAACGCCGCCGGCGCTGCAAAGAGCAGCGCGTCGATCCGGTCGAGGACGCCGCCGTGGCCGCCGAGCAGCCGCCCGGTGTCCTTCACTTCCATGTCGCGCTTCAAGGTGGACTCGAACAGGTCGCCGGCGACCTCTGCCAGCACGACGACGACGCCGAGCACGACCGCCTGCCAGATCGCGAGATAGTGACGGCGGTCCTGGTAGAGCGCGACGAACGCGACGAAGATCCCGACCGCCGCACCCGCGACGAAGCCCTCCCACGTCTTTCCGGGTGAGATTGCCGGCGCGAGCTTGTGGCGCCCCATGAAGCGACCGCCGAAGTACGCGAACGTCGCCGCCGCCCAGATCGTCAACAACACGGTGAACACGAGCAGGCGCGGCTTGTCGTGCATCTGGCGTAGCAGGATCACGTGGCCGAGGCCGAGCCCGATCCACGCCGAGCCGAGCACGGTCGAGCCGATCGACGCCGTCGACGGCGCGCGCGTCGTCGCGACGGCGTTGAACGCGAACGCGGCGACGAGCGTCGTGAGGAAGCCGCCGAGCAGCCAGACGATGCCGCCCTTCTCGGCGCCGACGAGCGCGAGCACGGTGCCGATGTACGCGGCCGGCGCCAGCGGCCGTAACGGCCGCGCCATCGTCACGAATTCGTGCACGCCGATCACAGCGGCGAGCGCGACCACGACGAAGAGCCACCAGCCGCCGGCCCATACGGCGCCGAGCACGAGCGGGAGGCCGACGGCCGCAACCGCCACCCGCGAGACGAGTTCGCTCATCTGCCGCCGAATCTACGGCGGCGGCTCGCGTAATCCTCGATTGCCGAGCGGAACTCCTCGGGGCCGAAGTCGGGCCAGAGCGTCTCCGTGAACACGAACTCGGAGTACGCCGACTGCCACAGGAGGAAATTGGACACGCGCTGCTCGCCCGACGTCCGGATGACGAGATCGGGATCGAGCATCTCGGGCGCGTAGAGAAAGCGCGCGAACGAGTCCTCGTCGACGGACGCACCGCTCACCGCGATCCGGCGCGCCGCCTCGACGAGCTCGGCCCGGCCCCCGTAGTCGAAGGCGATCCAGAGTGCGAGCCGTGTCTCGTTCGCGGTCGCAGCCTCGAGCCCGTCGAGCTTCTCCTGCAGCCACTCGGGTGCACGGTCCCGGCGTCCAACGAAACGCGTGCGCACGCCTTCCTGCGCCAGGTCGACGAGCTCCCGGTCGATCGTCTCGCCGAAAATGTCCATCAGCGCCTCGACCTCGTCGCTCGGCCGGGACCAGTTCTCGGTCGAGAACGCGTACACCGCGAGCGAGGCGATGCCGAGGTCGATCGCCGTCTCGACGATCGGCCGGAGCGCGCGCGACCCCGCACGATGCCCCTCCGCAACGGGGACGCCGTGCGCCGAAGCCCACCGCCCGTTGCCGTCCATCACGATCGCGACGGCGCGCGGGACCTCTGCGGGGACCCGCTCGGCGACCAGCTAGACCTCCATGACTTCGGCTTCTTTGTGCTTCAGCAGCTCGTCGATCTGCTTGGTGTGGTCGTCGGTGAGCTTCTGCACGCGCTCCTCGGCGCGCCGCTCGTCGTCGGCCCCGACCTCGCCCTTGTCGACGAGCTCCTTGAGGTGCCGCATCGCGTCGCGCCGGATCTCGCGCACAGCGACGCGGTGCTCCTCGGCGAGCCCGCGCACGACCTTCACGAGCTCCTTACGTCGTTCCTCCGTCAGCTGCGGGATCGGCAGGCGGATCAGCTTGCCGTCGTTCGACGGCGTCAGACCGAGGTCGGACTCCATGATCGCCTTCTCGATCGTGCGGATCGAGGTCGGGTCGAACGGCTGGACGGTGAGCATCCGCGCCTCCGGCACGCCGATCGTCGCAAGCTGCTTGAGCGGCGTCGCCGTCCCGTAATAGTCGATCTCGATCCGGTCGAGGAGCGATGCCGACGCACGCCCCGTGCGCACGGTGTTGAACGAGTCGCGCGCGTGCTCGACGGACTTGCCCATCCGCGTCTGCGCGCCGGTTATCAGCTCGTCGACGGTTGCCATGGCGTGCGTGCCCTCCTACCGGGTCTCGATGACGGTACCGACCTCTTCGCCGGCGACGATGCGCGCGATGTTGCCGTCGGCGAGCTCGAACACGTGAATCGTGAGCTTGTTGTCCATGCAGAGCGAGAGCGCGGTCGTGTCCATCACCTTCAGTCCGCGCTCGATCGCCTCGAGATGCGTCAGCCGGGGCAGAAATCGCGCGCTCGGATCGACATTCGGATCACCGTCGTAGACGCCCTGCACGCCGTGCTTCGCCATCAGGATCGCGTCCGCCCCGATCTCGAGCGCGCGCAAGGCGGCTGCTGTGTCTGTGGTGAAGAACGGATTGCCGGTTCCCGCAGCGAAGATGACGATGCGTCCCTTCTCGAGGTGGCGGATCGCGCGGCGACGGATGTACGGTTCGGCGACTTCCCTGACCTCGAGCGCCGACTGCACGCGCGTATGCGCACCTTCGCGCTCGAGCGCGTCCTGCAGCGCGAGCGCGTTGAGGAGGGTCGCGAGCATTCCGGCGTAGTCCGCGGTCGCGCGCTCCATCCCCTCCGCAGCAGCGGCGAGGCCGCGGTAGAAGTTGCCGGCACCGACCACGATCGCGATCTCGACGTTCGTCTCGCGGACGGCCGCGATCTCCGCCGCGAGCGCGCGCACGACGCCGACGTCCACGCCGTTGTCGCGGTCGCCCATCAGCGCCTCGCCGGAGAGCTTCAGGAGGATGCGGTGGAAGCCGGACGTGCCGGACTTAGCCGCAGCCGCAGCGACCTCCGGCGAAGTCGTCATCCAGCAACCGAGAACCGCTGGAAGTCGACGACCTCGGCACTCGCCTCCTCGAGGGCCTGCCCCACCGTCTTCGAGGAGTCGTGAACCCACTCCTGGTCGACGAGCACGTTGGCGCCGAAGAACCGTTTGTTGAGCATGCCCTCGACGATCTTCTCGCGCGCCTGCTCGGGCTTCGACTGCACCTCGTCGCTCGCCAGATAGATGCTCCGCTCCTCGTCGAGCGTCTCCGCGGGAACGGTCGCGCGATCGATCCAGCGCGGGCTCGACGCCGCGATATGCATCGCGAGCTTCCGGCCGAGATCGGCGTCGCCTCCCCGGAGCTGGACGAGCACGCCGATCTTGTTCGCCGGCGGATGCGCGTACGCGGACACGCGCTCGCCGTCGACGGCTTCGTAATGAGCGGAGCCGACGACGACGATGTTCTCGCCGAGCTTCGCTGCGAGCTCCACACGCTCGCTCTCGAGCTCCGATTCCGCGCCGGCTCCCTTCGCGTCGACCGCCTCGAGCACCTTCTCCGCGAACGACTGGAACTCGTCGCTCTTCGCGACCGGCTCCGTCTCGCAGCCGACGGCGACCATCACGCCCTTCGAACCGTCGTCGGCGAGGCGGTACCCGACGCGTCCTTCGGTCGTCTCGCGGCCCGCCCGCTTCGCAGCCTGCGCCATCCCGCGCTCGCGCAGCCAGCGCTTCGCCTCGTCGAAGTCGAGGTTCGTCTCCTGCAGGGCGCGCTTGCAGTCCATCATCGGCGCGCCGGTCTCGTCGCGCAGCTGCTTGACGAGCTTCGCCGGAACGTCGGGCGTGCTCATGACGGATCCTCCGTCGGCGCAGCAGACGCCTTCGTCTTCGCCGCACCCTCTTCCTGCGGGTCGCGGCCGGTCGGCACGGGCACCTCGTCCGCGAGGTCGAGATCGACCTCGACGCCCGGCTGCGCGACGTCGTACGCGGGCTCTTCGGGCGCCGTGCCGTTTCCGTCCTGCCGCTGGAAGTCGCGCGTCGACACCTTTTGCTGACCGTGCGAGATCGCGTCGGCGATCACCTTCGTGATCAACGCGCACGAGCGAATCGCGTCGTCGTTCCCCGGCACGACGTAGTCGGCCTCGTCGGGATCGCAGTTCGTGTCGACGAGCGCGATCACCGGCAAGCCCAAGCGGCGCGCCTCTCGAACCGCGAGCGCCTCCTTCTTCAGGTCGATGATGAACACCGCGTCGGGCTGGCGGCGCATGTCCGCGACGCCGCCGAGGTTCTGCTCGAGCTTCTCGAGCTCGCCGGTCATGGCGATGCGCTCCTTGGCGGGCAGGAGCTCCAGCTGTCCCTCGTCGCGGAGGCGGCGCATCTCGTGCAGCCGCTCGATCCGGTCGGACATGGTCCGCCAGTTCGTGAGCAGGCCGCCGAGCCAGCGATGGTTGACGTAGGGCATGTTGACGCGCTTGGCCTCGTTCTCGACGGCGTCCTGCGCCTGCTTCTTCGTGCCGACGAAGAGAACGGTCCCGCCCCGCTCCGCGAGATTGCGGACGAACTGCGCGGCCTCGTCGAGGCGCTCGCTCGTCTGCGTCAAGTCGATGATGTAGATGCCGGACCGCTCCGTGAAGATGAAGCGGCGCATCTTCGGGTTCCAGCGACGCGTCTGGTGGCCGAAGTGCACTCCGGCCTCCAGCAGGTCGCGCATTGTTGCGACTGCCATCAGGCTCCTTTTGGTTTTGATTCCGCTGCAGCCGGCGGGGCCTCGAGCGGACCGGACGGATGCCGGCACCGTCGCCCTCGGCGTTGCCGCCGGGTCGCTGGGACTAGGTCGCGCGAAGTGTAGCCAGCGCGGCCGCGAGGTCAGGCGGCAGCGCCGAGCCCACCTCGATCGCGGCCCCGGTGAACGGATGCCGAAACGCGAGCCGTGCAGCGTGCAGGAACTGCCGTTCGAGCCCGAGCTCGGCTGCGCGGCCGTAGACGGAGTCGCCGGCGACCGGCAGGTCGATCGCCGCGAGGTGCACGCGGATCTGATGCGTGCGGCCGGTCTCGAGGCGGACTCGAAGGAGCGCATGCCGTGCGAAGAGCTCCTCGATCTCGAAATGCGTGATCGCGTCGCGCGGCGTGTCGCTGTCGAGCGAGTGCCGGAGCGGATCGTGGCGGTCTCGACCGATCGGCGCGTCGATCGTCCCGCGCCGCGACCTCGGCCGCCCGACGACGAGCGCGAGGTATTCGCGGGTGACGTCGCGTGCGCGCACGAGCTCCTGCAGCCGCCGGTGCGCCTCGGGCGAGCGTGCCACGACGAGCAGCCCGGAGGTGTCGCGGTCGAGCCGGTGGACGATGCCGGGCCGGTCAGGCTGCTCCCCACCTTCGACGTCGTGCGCGAGCAGACCGTGCACGAGGGTGCCGGTCGCGTGGCCGGGCGCGGGATGGACGACGACACCGGCCGGCTTGTCGACGACGAGCAGGTGCTCGTCCTCGTAGCGGACGTCGAGCTCCATCGCTTCCGGCTCGAGGCGGATCTTCGGCGGCGTCGGGGGCTCGAACTCGAGCTCCTCGCCGCCCTCGAGGCGGTAGCTCTTCGGCCGCGGCCGTCCGTCGACGCGCACGCCGCCGTCGCCGACGAGACGCTCGGCGACCGTGCGCGAGCCGATCTCCGGGAGCGTCGCGAGGAACCGGTCGAGCCGCTCGCCGGCCGACTCAGTAGGGACGTGCAGACGCGTCACGGCGCTGGAGCCGGCGCCGCGGCTCTCGCTCTGCGAGGACGAGCGTCCCCAGCAGGACGATCACGCCGATGACGATGAAGCTGTCGGCGAGGTTGAACGCCGGCCAGTAGCGGAAGTCGAGAAAGTCGGTGACATAGCCGAGCCGGACGCGGTCGAGCAGGTTCGAGACGCTGCCGCCGATCACGAGACCCAGCGCAACCGGCAGCACGGGATGCCGAGCACCGGAGCGGGCGAAGAACGCGAGCATCCAGACGAGCGCAATCCCCGTCAGCACGATCACGACCGCCGTCGCCTGCGAGAAGAGACCGAAGGCGATGCCGGAATTGCGCACGTGATGGATCCAGAACGAGCCGATCACGTGCACGCTGTCGTCGAGCGCAAGCCTGCTCGTGACGATGTACTTCGTCAGCTGATCGGCGCCGACCGCCGCGAGCGCGACCGCGAGGAGCGCAAGCCACTGCAGCCGGCCGGCCGCAAGCGACCGCTCGGCGACGGACACGGGCGCGAGGCCGTTCGTCGACGAGCCGACGCGAACATCGGGCTTGCGCGTTTCGCTCACACGCGTTCCGCTCGTCGCGCGTCGTCGATGCAAAGCGAAGCCCACGGATACGCCTCGAGCCGCTCGGCCGCGATCTCGCTCCCGCAGGCCGTGCACTTCCCGTAGGTCCCGTCCTCGATCCGCTGCAGCGCCCGGTCGATCTCTCCGAGCACCTGCTCGGAGTTCTCGCCGAGCGTGTAGTCGATCTCACGTCCGAGCGTCGCGGTGGCAACGTCGCCCATGTGGTTGTCGCTCGTCGCTGCCACCTCGTCGACCTCCTCGTCGAGCGAGCCGGGATGGCTGTCGCGGAGGTTCGCGAGTGCCGCCTGCACGCGTTCGCGCTCCTTCAGCAGCTCGATGCGGAAGTGCTCGGTGTCGATCGTCATGTCCGCGTCCGTCCTTTCTGCATGGTCGCGGACGAAACGACGACGACCGCGACGTGCCTCGCCTCCGCCCAGTGTAAGCCCGGTCCGCCTAGGCGGCTTCTCGCTGCCCCGGCCAGGTCCCCTGGCCGTCGTCGGCCGGTCGGGCGGCGTCCTCCGCGTCCTGCACGTCGTCGATCGTCTCGAGCGCGGTCGCGAGCTGCGCCTTGATGCGCCGCGACTCGCTCACCAGCCGCTCGTTCTCGACGAGCGCCTCGCGCTGCACCCGCCGAGCCTCCGCATGCGCCTCGGTCAGGATCAGGTCGGCCTCCCGCCGCGCCTGCTCCTTGAGCTCCGACGCCGCGCGCTCGGCCGAGATGAGCGTCTCGCGGAGCAGTGACTCGATCTCCTTGTAGCGGACGATGTCCGTCTCGAGCTGCTCGACCTTGTCGGCGAGGTCGGCGCGCTCACGCCAGACGTCCTCGAAGGACGCGGCAACGTCTGCGAGCAGCTTGTCGGTCTGCGTGCGCTTGTAGCCGAAGAAGCCGGTACCCGGCGTCATGTGCCTGATCTCGACTGGTGTAAGTGCCATTCGTGAGCTCCCCTCTAGTGGAACTGGTCGAGGATCCGCATCAGCGCTCCGGCGAGCACCCAGAGCACGATCGTGCCGACGAGCGGCGAGAGGTCGAGCGGCCCCATCGACGGCAGGATCCGCCGGAAGAGCCGGAGGTAGGGCTCGCAGACGTCGTAGAGAAAGCGCTGGATCCGCGAAAGCCAGGGCGAGTACGGAAGTCGCACCCAGCTCGCCAGGATGTACAGGAAGATGACGAACGTGTAGACCGCCGCGAAGGCCCAGATGAAGCTGTTCGCCTTGTCGATCGCGTCTGCACGCAAGGTGAGGCTGGCCGTCACGCCCATCAGAGCGGCGTTCGTCACCGGCAGCGCGTTTCCTAGGCCTGGTTGAAGAACCCGCCGCGCTCGAGCATCCGCGCCCGCTCCTCGGCCGAGACTTCGACGTTGCGCGGCGTCAGCAGGAAGACCTTGTCGGCGACGCGCTGCATCCCGCCGTCGAGCGCGTAGGTGAGGCCGCTCGCAAAGTCGATCAGCCGCTTCGAGAGATCCTGGTCCGACCCCTGGAGGTTGAGGATGACGGGCACGCCGACCTTGAAGCGGTCCGCGATCTGCTGCGCGTCGTTGAAGCTCCGCGGCAGCACGAGGTGCACCTTGACCGAGGCGGCCGGGACCGCGACGCCGCGGAGGCGCCGTGGTTCGGGTGCCGGCCGGAGCACGCGCGTGCGCGCCGTCGACGGCTCGGGCTCGGGGTCGGTCCAGTCGTCGAAGTCGTCGCGCCGCGTCCGGCGCGGTGCGAGCCGCCGGACGTTCGGCCGCTCTGCATAGGCGCGCTGCAGCTCCTCGTCGGTGAGGTAGCCGTCCTCGTCCCACTCCTCCTCCTCGGCAATGCCGAAGTAGACGAGCGTTCTGTTCCAGACGTCCGCAAAGCCCATCGCTCGCGCGAAATGCTACTGCGCGCGCCGGTCGGGGTCTGGCCCTCCGGGCCCGACGCCGCCGTTCGCCCGTGGGACGCGTGACGTCCAACCGAAGAGCGTCGAGCCGATGCGGATGTACGTCGCGCCCTCCTCGATCGCGACCCGGTAGTCCTGGCTCGTGCCCATCGAGAGCTCGCGGAGCCCGTGCTCCTCCGCGAGCTCGCGCAGTCGGCGGAAGTACCGCCGCGACGACTCGGCGTCCGCCGTGAACGGCGGCATCGTCATCAGCCCGCGCACGTCCCCATACAGCTCGAGGAACGCAGGCAGCTCGTCCGGTGCCACGCCGGACTTCGTCGCCTCGGCGCTCAGGTTGACCTCGACGAGCGCCGGGATCGCGAGCTTCGCGGCCGCGGAGGCCGAGTCGAGCGAGTGGCAGAGCTCGCAGATCGCGTTGACCGTCTTCGCCTTGCGGCTCTGGAGGTGCCCGATGAAGTGCCAGCGGAACGCGTCGCCGTAGCGGGCGTGCTTCGCCTCGAGGTCCTGCGCACGGTTCTCGCCCACGACCTCGACACCGGCTTCCGCCAGCGCTTCGAGCTCCTCGACCGAGACGTACTTCGTCGCGACCACGATCGTCACGCCGTCGCCGACCTCCTCGCGCAGTCGCGCATACCGGTCGCGCAGCACGTCAGACGACGTAGGCAATGACTCCCTGCCGGCCGGTGCGGCCGTGGTCGCGACGGTGGGAGAAGAAACGGTCGGCATGACAGAACGTGCAGAGATCGAGCCGCTCGACGTGCTCGACGCCGGCCGCGCGGAGCGCGCGTTCCGCGGAGGTCCACAGATCGAGCTTCCCCTCGCGCACGACGTCGTCTCCGAACGCCTCGCGGAAGGGCGTCGCGACCTCCTCGCCGACCTCGTAACAGCAAGGCCCGATGCTCGGTCCGATGACGGTCGCGAGGCCGCGCGTTCCGAGCGCGCGCACGCCGGCCGCAACGATGCCGGCGAGCAGCCCGCGCCAACCGGCATGGAGGATCTCGACCGCGGGACGCGCGCCGTGGCCTCGGGCGAGCGCGATCGGCATGCAGTCCGCCGTCAGCAGCAGCATGGCGCGGCCCGGCTCGTCGCTCCACAGCCCGTCGCAATGGTCGTACACGGTGCCGGGGGTGACGATCCCGCGCGGCTGCGCGCGGCTGACGGTGCTGCCGTGCCGCTGCCACGCCATCGTCGCGCCGTCCGGATCCGCGCCGACCGCGTCGCAGAGCCGGGTCCGGTTCACGACGACACGCGCCGGATCGTCATCCGTCAGGATGCCGAGGTTCAGCGACGCGAAATCGCCTTCGCTCACTCCGCCGACACGGGTCGAGAACGCGACGCGGTACGGACCGGGCGCGGTCCACTCGAGCAGGTCGACGGTCATCGCCGCAGCTTCGCACGCGCCCGCCGGAGAAGCGCGTCTTTCGTGTTCCGGCTCGGGTCGTCGACGACGTCGTGCAGAAGCTCGTGGAGCGCGTTGCCGAGCGCGGGGCCCGGCCGGAAGCCGAGCTCGATCAGGTCGCTTCCGTCGACCGCCAGATCGGCGAGACGGTGCGGCTGGTTCCGCTCGCGCTGCAGCTGCCGGCGGAACCGCGCCAGACGCGCGAGATCGTCCGGCGGCGGGTTGCCGTCCTCCGCCGGCTTGCCGAGGAAGTCGGCCTCCTTGTGGTCGACAAGCTCGAACGCGAGCCGGGTGCCGTGCTTCGCGAGGAAGCGCCGCGCACGGACCGGGTCGTCGCCGTTGCCGATCTGGAACATGTGGTGCCGGACGATCCGCAGCACGTCCGACCGCAACGCGTTCGGGTAGCGCAACCGGTTGAGCGCCGTTCTCGCAAGCTCGCAGCTGACCTGCTCGTGGCTTCGCTCCGCGTAGCCGTGCTTCGCGTAGTAGTGGAGGCGACCGTCCGTGCCGCGCCACGCGACGAGCGGCTTGCCGAGGTCGTGGAAGAGGGCGGCGAGACGCACAGCGAGCGAGAACCCCTTCTCGGCCGCCGCCTGCACGACGACGAACGTGTGCTCGTCGACCGTGAGCGAGTGATAGCGGCTCTCCTGGTCGAAGCCGATCGCCCGCTCGAACTCCGGCAGCAGCTCGACGAGGACACCGGTGTCGCGCGCGAGCCGCAGCGCCCGCGCCGGGTCGCGGCCGAGCAGCAGCTTCGAGAGCTCGCCGCGTCCGTCCGCGGCGAGGCCGCCGCCGATCCGCTCGCCGGACACGAGCTTGACCGACGACGCTTCCTCGCGCATCTGGCGCAACGTCGTCTCGTCCGGCTCGAATCCGAGTTGCGAGACGAAGCGAAGTGCCCGCACGAGCCGCAGCGGGTCCTCGGCAAAGCTCGTCGGCGAGACGGTCCGAAGGATGCGACGCTCGAGATCGGAGCGCCCGCCGAGCGGATCGACGAGCTCGCCGGTCGAGAGCCGCCGCGCCATCGCATTCACGGTGAAGTCCCGGCGCCGCATGTCGTCCTCGATCGAGAGCGACGGGTCGGCGACGATCTCGAACTCGTGGCGGCGAGGACCCGTGCTGACCTCCTTGCGGGGCGGCGCAAACTCGATTCCCGCGGGAGCGAGCCGGCGGATCGCCCGCTCGCGCGGGTGGAGCCGCATGCCGACGAGCCGGCCGGCGACCACGAGCTCTTCGACACGGCCGTGCGGCTCGAGCGCCGCTCGCAATCCGCTCGTGTCGAGGGCGGGAACGAGGAAGTCCGCATCCTTCGAGTCGAGCCCGAGCAGCTCGTCCCGCACGGCGCCGCCGACGAGGTATGCGTCGAGCCCGAGTGACTCGACGTAGCTCTCGAGTTCGCGCCGCACCGGCGCATTGTGCTTATGCGAGCGCGATCGCTTCGATCTCGACCAGCGCGCCCGACGGCAGCCGCGCGACTTCGACGGTGCTGCGCGCGGGCGGCCGGTCGCCGACATGCTTCGCGTAGACGCCGTTCATCCCCTGGAAGTCGTCGAGGTTCTGCAGGAAGACGGTCGTCTTCACGAGCCGGTCGAGGCCCGAGCCGGCCTCCTCGAGGATCGCGCGCAAGTTCGCAAATACCTGCTCCGTCTGCTCCTCGATCGACCCTCCGGAGAGCGCGGTGTCGCCGGGCTTCAGCGCGAGCTGCCCCGAGACGAAGACGAAGCCGTCGGCGGCGATCGCCTGCGAGTACGGCGCGCCCTGGAACGGCGCGGGCGCCGCCTCGGTGCGAACGACGGTCTTAGCGGCCATCTGCTCCTCCTTCGCTCGTTGCCTGCGCCAGCGCGACGCCCAGCGCCTTGAAGATCGACTCGAGCACGTGCTGGGTCTCGGTGCCGTTGAGCAGGCGCACGTGCAGCGTCACTCCCGCACCCTCCGCGAAGCGCTCGAGGAAGCGGCGCGCGACGTCGGTCGCGAGACCCCCGATCCGCGCCTGGGTCAGGTCGACGTTCGAGACCAGGAGCGGGTCGTCCGAGACCTCGAGCACGACGCTCGCGAGCGCCTCGGCGGAGGTCATCGAGGCGAAGCCGTACCCGCAGGCCCCGTCGGAGCGCAGCGGGTCGGCGAGCGCCCGGCCGAGCGCGCTCCCGGCCTCCGCGACCTCGGCCTCGGCCGCGTCCGGCTCGACCTCGAGGGCGAGGTCGAAGCGGGCATAACGCGCGAGCCGCTCGAGCAGATGGTCGAGCACCGGCAGGCCGGTCTCGACATTCGCCGCGCCGCTCCCGCGCACGTCGACTCGGATTCCGCTGCGTCCCGCTGCGGCCATGTGCGCAGCGGAGACTACGCGTCGACGCGCTCGATCGCGGCGCCGAGCGCACGCAGCCGCTCGTCGATCCGCTCGTAGCCCTTGTCGATCTGGTGCGCCGCGCCGATCGTCGATTGTCCGTCCGCGGCAAGCGCCGCGAGCAGCATCGACATGCCGGCGCGGATGTCCGGGCTCTCCATCCGCTGCCCGACGAGCTTCGCCGGTCCCGTGACGACCGCGCGGTGCGGGTCGCAGAGGATGATCCGCGCGCCCATCGAGACGAGCTTGTCCGTGAAGAACAGACGGTTCTCGAACATCTTCTCGAACATCAGCACCGTGCCGAACGCCTGCGTCGCGACGGTGATCGCGATCGACGTGAGATCCGACGGGAACGCCGGCCACGGGCCGTCCTCGAGCTTCGGCACCATCCCGCCGAGATCGTCCTGCACGATCAGTTGTTGCCGCGACGGCACGTGCACGCTGTCGTCGTGCACCTCGACGCGCACGCCGAGCTTCGCGAAGCCCGGGATGATCGAGACGAGATCGTGTGCTCGTGCGCCTTCGATCGTGACGTCGCCGCCGGTGATCGCCGCCATGCCGATGAAGCTGCCGACCTCGATGTGGTCGGGGCCGAGAGCCCAGTCGCCGCCGCTCAGCCGGTCGACACCCGTGATGCGGAGCACGTTCGACTCGATCCCCTCGATCTGCGCGCCGAGCGAGACGAGGAAGCGGCACAGATCCTGCACGTGCGGCTCGCAGGCGGCGTTGCCGAGGACGGTGCGGCCGGGCGTGAGCACGGCGGCCATCACGGTGTTCTCGGTCGCCATCACGCTCGCCTCGTCGAGGAAGACGCTCGCGCCGCGCAGCGACGGCCCCGTGAACTCGTAGATGCGGCCGGACACGTCGACGTCGGCGCCCAGCTCGTTGAACGCGTGGATGTGCGGATCGAGGCGGCGGCGCCCGATCACGTCCCCGCCGGGGGGCGGCATCGTCGCCCGGCCGAAGCGTGCAAGCAGCGGCCCCGCGAGCAGGAACGAGGCGCGGATCTTCCGGCAAAGCCCCTCCTCGGGCGCGGACTTCGCCGCGGAGCGCGCGTCGACGCGCACCTCGTTCGCGCCGGTCCACGCCGCGTCCGCTCCGAGGTCGGCGAGCAGCTCGAGCATGGTGTCGACGTCGCGGATGCGCGGAACGTTCGTGAGCGTGACGGGGCCGTCCGCGAGCAGCGTCGCCGCCAGGATCGGCAACGCACCGTTCTTGTTCCCCGAGGCACGAATCGTCCCGGTGAGCGGCCGCGATCCCTCGATGACGAACGCATCTGCGAGCGCGGGTGCGACGGCCATGGCGGGGCTATGCTAGCCGCGCTTTGGCGCCGACTCGCGAGCAGGCCTGGAACACGCTGACGACGTACACGAAGAGCGAGTCGCTTCTTCGCCATGCGCTCGCGGTCGAGGCGGCGACCGCAGCGTACGCCGAGCGCTTCGGCGGCGACGAGGAGCTTTGGCGGGTCGCGGCGCTGCTCCACGACTTCGACTACGAGATGCACCCGACACTCGACAAGCACCCGCAGGACGGGGCGCCGATCCTGCGCGAGGAGGGTTATCCGGAGGAGGTCGTCGAGACCGTTCTCTCGCACGCGGAGCATCTCGGGCTGCCTCGCGACACGCCGCTCAAGAAGGCGCTCTTCGCGTGCGACGAGCTGTCGGGATTCGTGCACGCATGCGCGCTCGTGCGCCCGACCGGGCTCGACGGCCTCGAGCCGAAGTCGGTGCGCAAGAAGCTCAAGCAGCCGTCCTTCGCCTCCGGCGTCAATCGCGCCGACGTCTACAAGGGCGCCGAGGAGCTCGGCGTCGAGCTCGACGACCACATCCGCACCGTCGTCGCCGCGCTGCAGCCGATCGCGGCGGCCCTTGGGCTGCCGGGGTCCGGCACCGAAGGCGCCTGACCCCGCTGTTCGTCAAGCGCCGACGACGCCCGCGACGAGGCGCTCGAGATCGTCTTCGTTCGTCCACCAGCCGCACGAGGCGCGGACGAGGTTGCGCCCCGGCAGCTCGCGGACGACCACCCCCCGGGCGTGCAGCGAGGCGACGAGCTCGGACGGCTCGCCGGGCGGGCGGAACGACACGAGCGTCGAGCTCGCCGGCGGCGTCACGACCTCGACGTGCGGGGCGAGCAGCTCGGCGCAGCGAGCCGCCATCTCCGCGCTTCGCTCGTATCGCCACGGCGGCCGGTTGCCGAGCGCCGCGACGAGACCGGCCAGCGCCGGGAGGCCGACCCAGCCGCCGTCGAGACGGGCAGCCGTCGCCTTCGGCACGAACTCGCCCGTGGGCTCGTGCGACTCCTGCGCGAAGAACGTCGGCGTCGTCACGCGGACGCGCTCGGGATCGCGCACGTAGAGCGCGCCGGAGGGGTCGGGCCCGCACAGCCACTTCTGGGCCGAGACCGTGTACCAGTCGATCTCGCCGACATCGACGGCGACGGCGCCGGCCGACTGCGCGCCGTCGATCAGCACCGGCAGGCCGCTCGCCCGCTTGAGGCGGTGGATGTCGAGTCGTCGCCCGGTTGTCCAGAGGATGTGCGAGGTCGCGATCAACCGCGTTCGCGAGGTGATCGCCGCGAGGATCGCATCCTCGTCTGCCTCGACGATCACCACCCGCGCGCCGGTCGCGAACAGCGGTCCGCTGAGGCCGAAGTGCTCCTGGTCGGTCGTGATCACCTCGTCGTCACCGGAGAGCCCGAGCCCTGCCAGGACCGTGGCGCAGCCCCGCGTCGTCGAGTCGACGAGGGCGACGTGCTCGGGCTCGACGGCGAGCACCTCCGCAAACGAGCGCCGCGCGACGTCGCGAAGCTCGAGCATCCGCTCGACGAACGCCCGGCCGCTCCGGCCTTCATGCAGGTTGCGCTGCACTTCCGCGACGATCGCGTCCACCGTCGCCTGCGCGAGCGGTCCGTTCGTGCCCGCGTTCAGGTATGCGGCGTGCTCGAGCACCGGGAACTGCCGCCGTCCCTCCTCGTAGGTCATCCGACGCGGAGTTCTACCGGTGCGTGGTCGGAGAGCAGCCGGCCTTCGAGCCGCCGGCGCTCGTCGGGCCAGCGCTCGGGCGGCGTCGCAGGCAGGCCGCGCGCGAGGATCTGGTCGATGCTGCCGGCGAGCGGCGCGCTGAAGCCGTCCAGCTCGTACGGCGGGACGAGGTTCGCGTCGCCGGCGAGGATCACGCGCTCGTACCGAGCGACGAACTCGCCCACGCGCGCCAGCTCGTCGCGGTCGCCTGCGATGTGGAAGTTCGCCACGACGACATCCCCGTCGAGCTCGACGCTGTGCGCGATCCGCCGCAACCCGTGCGAGCTGACGACGGCCGTGCGCTGCTCACCGAGCCGGCGCGCTCCCGCGACGAGGATCGCGTCGGCCTCGCCGGTGAACGCCGAGCGCAGGAGCCCGTGGTTCAGCTCGGTGAGCCGGCGTCCGACCTCCGCGCTTCCGAGCAGCGGCCGGCGGGCAACCGCGCCGGCGACCTGCATCCCGCTCCAGCGCTCGAGGTGGGAAAGCGCCCAGACGTCGAGCTCCTGCAGGCAGACGACATCGGGCCGGTCGGAGGTGACGAGCTCGACCATCTCGCGCAGGAAGCCGCGGCGCTCGGGTGGTGACGCGTTGCCGTGGAAGAGGTTCCACGTGCGGACGACGAGCGGCACGGCGCGTAGCCTACGGTCGGATGCGGGTCGTCCTCGCCGATCCTCCGGCGTTCACGCCGGCGTACGACCACGAGCTCGCCGCGGCGCTTGCACGCGCGCGCGCCGAGGTCGAGCTGGTGACGTCGCACTTCCGCTTCGGCGACGCGCCGCCGCCCGACGGCTACGTCCGGAGCGAGCTCTTCTATCCGCTCTCGTCGCGGCTCTTCCGCCGCTCGCCGGTGCGCGTACCGCTCAAGGTCGCGGAGCACCCCCTCGGGCTCGCGCTGCTCCAGGCGCGACGCGCGGACGTCCTGCACATGCAGTGGCTCGTGCCCGAGCTCGACCGTGCGCTGCTTCGCCCGCGTGCGCCGTCCGTTTTCACCGCCCACGACCTCCTGCCGCGACGCACGGCACGCAAGCTGAAGCTCTGGCGGGAGCTGCTCGCCCGCTTCGACCGAGTGGTCGTGCACAGCGAGCGCGGCCGTGAGACGCTGCGCGCCCTCGGTGTCGAGGCCCGCGTCATCCCCCACCCCGTCTTCCGGAGCGAGCCGGAGCGCCGCGACGACGGCCGCACCGTGCTCTCGTTCGGCGTGATCCGTCCGTACAAGGGGCTCGCGGATGCGATCGAGGCGGTGCGCCGCGCCGGCGACGCCCGCCTCGTCGTGGCAGGTGACCCGCTCGAGCCGATCGACCGCTACCGCGCGGCCGCGAATGGCCTGGACGTCGAGTGGCGGCTCGGCTATCTGCCTCGGCCGGAGGTCGACCGGGCCTTCGGGGAGGCGACGGTCGCGATCTTCCCCTACCGCCCCGAGCTCGATCAGAGCGGCGCGCTTCTGCGTGCGCTCGGCGCAGGCGTGCCGGCCGTCGCCTACGACGTCGGAGGCGTCGCCGAGCCGGTGCGGCGCTTCGGCGCGGGCGCCGTCGTCCCACCCGGGGACGTCGAGGCGCTCGCGTCGGCCGTTCGGGCGCTCCTCGCGGACGGCGACGCGCTGGAGCGTGCACGAGCCGGCGCGCGACGCGCGCGCGAGGAGCTCACCTGGGAGTCGAGCGCGCGCGCGCACCTCGAGCTCTACGGGGAGCTCGTATGAGGTTTCGCCGCGCGCGCTTCGCGGACGTGATCGAGCGCCAGCTGGCGGCTTTCGCAGAGGACGAGGCACACGGACTCTTCGCGGAGATGCGCGAAGCGAAGGGAAGCTACGACCGCGCCGACCGAGACGCCGCGGAGGAGGCGTACGGCGACTACACCGACGTCGTGGAAGCGGCAACCGAGGTGCTCGCGGAGATGCGCTGGCGCTACGCGGCGACGCTCGACGAGACTACGGCCGAGGAGTACGAGGCCGAGTTCAACCGGGCGGTGCGCAAGCGCTGGCCCGCGCTCGGACTGGAGATCGAGGAGCGATGACGCCGAGGATCGAGGACTACGCGCTGATCGGAGACCTGCAGGCCGCCGCGCTCGTCGAGCGCCGCGGCTCGATCGACTGGCTCTGCTTTCCGCGCTTCGACTCGGGGGCGTGCTTCGCCGCCCTGCTCGGCACGCCGGACAACGGCCGCTGGCTGCTCGCACCGACGAACGGAGGCACGCCCACGCGCCGCTACCTCCACGACACGATGGTGCTCGAGACGGCCTGGCGAACGGACGGCGGATGCGTGCGCGTGCTCGACTTCATGCCGCCCCGGGGCAAGGCGCCCGACGTCGTCCGGATCGTCGAGGGCGTCGAGGGTCGCGTGCAGATGCACTCGGAGCTCGTCATCCGCTACGACTACGGCCGGATCGTCCCGTGGGTGCGGCGTATGGACGGCGACACGCGCCTCGCCGTCGCCGGGCCCGACGCGCTGTGCTTCCGGACTCCCGTGCACACGCGCGGCGAGAAGATGCGCACCCTCTCGGACTTCGTCGTCGACGAGGGCGAGCGGGTGCCGTTCGTGCTCACGTGGTTCCCCTCGCACGAGGATCCGCCGCAGCGGATCGACCCGGAGCTCGCGCTCACTGAAAGCGAGACGTTCTGGCGCGACTGGAACGCGCAGTGCACCGTTCCGCTCGAGCAGAGCTGGCGCGATCTCATCCACCGGTCGCTGATGACGCTGAAGTCGCTCACGTACGCACCGACCGGCGGCATCGTCGCGGCGCCGACGACCTCGCTGCCAGAGTGGATCGGCAGCGTCCGGAACTGGGACTACCGCTACTGCTGGCTCCGCGATGCGACGTTGACGCTGCTCGCGCTGCTGCACGCGGACCACGTCGGGGAAGCGCTCGAGTGGCGAAAGTGGCTGCTCCGCGCGGTCGCCGGCGATCCGGCCGACCTGCAGATCATGTACGGCGTGGCCGGGGAGCGCCGGTTGACCGAGTTCGAGGTGCCGTGGCTCGACGGCTACGAGGCCTCGTCGCCGGTGCGAGTCGGCAACGCCGCGAGCGAACAGCTCCAGCTCGACGTGTTCGGCGAGGTGCTGGACGCGCTCTACCAGGCTCGCGCGCACGGGCTCGCGAACGAGCGCGACGCGTGGTCGTTGCAGAAGACGCTCCTGAAACGGCTCGAGCAGGTCTGGTGCGAGCCCGACGACGGGATCTGGGAGATCCGCGGCGAGCGCCGCCACTTCGTGCATTCGAAGGTGATGGCGTGGGTCGCATTCGACCGCGCTGTCCGGACGGTCGACACGCAAGACCTCGACGGCCCCGCCGAACGGTGGCGCGAGCTCCGCGACACGATCCACGCAGAGGTCTGCGCGCGCGGCTACGACGAGGAGATCGGCTCGTTCGTGCAGTCGTACGGCGTGCAGGACCTCGACGCCAGCCTGCTGCTGCTCCCGCTCGTCGGGTTCCTACCGGCGGACGACCCGCGCATCGTCGGGACTGTCGACGCAGTCGAGCGCGAGCTCCTCCAGGACGGCTTCGTGCTCCGCTACCGCACGCACGACAACGACGTCGACGGCCTCCCCGCCGGGGAGGGCGTCTTCCTGCCGTGCTCCTTCTGGCTCGTCGACTGCTACGAGCTGCTCGGCAGACACGAGGACGCGCACGCCCTCTTCCAGAGGCTCGTCGCGCTCTCGAACGACGTGGGGCTGCTGGCCGAGGAGTACGACCCCGTGGCGAAGCGGCAGCTCGGGAACTTCCCCCAGGCGTTCACGCACCTGGCGCTCGTGAACTCGGCGTTCAACGTCCTACCGCACCTGCCCTCTCCGATGCATCGGCGTCACGCGAGTCCACGATCGCGCCAGCGGCATTGATCAGCGCGAGGTGGCTCAGCCCCTGCGGGAAGTTCCCGAGCAGCTCGCCCGACGAGGGGTCGACCTGCTCGGAGTACAGTCCGACGTCGTTCGCGTAGCCGAGCATCTGCTCGAAGACCTCCGCGCCCTCGTCGACCCGACCCGCCCGGGCGAGCGCGTCGGCGAGCCAGAACGAGCACGCCACGAACGCGCCCTCGGCGTCGCGCTCCCGTGACGTGCGGTAGACGAGCCCGCCGCCCGCGTCGAGCCGCGTGCGGATTGCGTCGATCGTCCGGTCGAGCCGGTCGCGCGAGATGCGGGCCCAGCCCATGCGCGAGGCGCGCAGGACGGACGCGTCGAGGCTCGCCGCGCCGGCGTACTCGACGTACGCGGCCTGCTCCTCGGACCAGCAGCGGCGCTCGACGAACTCGGCGACGCGGTCGCGCTGCTCGCGCCAGCGATCGACGTGCACGTCCGGAAGCTGGCCGTGGTCGACGAGCCGGATGCCGCGGTCGAGCGCCATCCACACGGCGATCTTCGAGATCGTGTAGTGCCGGTGATCCTCGAGCTCCCAGATTCCGGAGTCGTCGTCCTCCCAGATAACCGAGACGCGGTCGAGGCACTCGACGAGCAGGCTCGCCGTGTCCTGGTCGAGCGCGTTGCCGTGCCGGACGTACAGATCGGTCGTCTCCAGGAGGTCGCCCCAGGAGCCGAGCTGCAGCTGGCTCGACGCGGCGTTGCCGTAGCGCACCGGCCGCGAGTCCCGGTAACCGCGCAGATCGAGCCGATCCATCCGCTGCGCCTCGCGGCCTTCGAGCGAGTAGAACGGGCGCAGGTCGGGCGCGGTCGTGCGCACGACGCGGAGCAGGCAGCAGAATGTCTCGTGCACCTGCTCGGGGAGGCCGAGCTGCATGAGCGCGTCGATCGCGAAGGCGGTGTCGCGCACCCACATGTAGCGGTAGTCGTAGTTCTTGTCGCCGCCGATCCGTTCCGGGAGCGACGTGGTCGGCGCCGCCACCATGGCGCCGTCCGGCGCGTAGACGAGGAGCTTCAAGGCGAGCGCACTGCGCTCGAGCTCACGTGACCACGGCCCGTCCCACTCCCATCCCTCGAGCCAGCGCCGCCAGACGTCGACCGTCTCGTCGAGCCGCCGCTCGACGTGTGCGCGGAGCGGGACGGGGATCGGCTGGTCGAACGTCGCACACAGCGCGACGAGGGAGCGAGTCCCTTCGCGGGCGCGGAACGTGCCGCAGATCGCGTCGTCGCGCAGCTCCGGCTCCCCCGCATCCCACACGTGCACGCCGAGCTCGAGGTTCGCACCCTCGGCAACCGGCGTCCCTCCGCGGCGGAGAATGCGGGGCTGCGTCTTCCCCCACTCGAAGCGCGGCTCCACGCTCCAGCGCAGCTCGACGTCGCCGGCCAGGCCTTCCACGCGCCGCGCGATCTCGCGCCAGGGCAGCTGGCCGCCGCCCTGCGTCGTCATCGCCTCGGTCACCCGGACCGCACCGTCCTTCGAGCGGTACGTCGTCTCGAGGACGTTCGTCCGGTCGAGGTAGCGGCGCTCGACCTCGAACCGGCCCGTCGGCTGGAGCACGAACCGGCCGCCGCGCTCCGGATCGAGCAGTGCGCCGAACGTCGTCGGAGCCTGCATCGTCGGCAGCGAGAGGAAGTCGATCGACCCGTCCGCGGCGACGAGCGCGGTTGCGCGCCCGTCGCCGATCGCCGCGTATGCGCCGATCGGCGCGTATCCGTCCTTGCGCTTCACGCGCGCGTTCATTCCCGCGCGCGCCGCGCGTTACGCGTGCACGTGCTCGCGCTCGCCCGACTGGTCGCGCGTCAGCGCCTGATCCGCGTCGGCTCCGAGGTCCGCCTGGATCTGCTCGAGCGACCGGTCCTTCGTCTCCGGCACGACGAGCACGAAGAACGCGACCGCGCAGACGCCGAAGAACGCATACAGCCAGAACGTTCCCTGCTTCGTGATCGCGCTCGTCAGGGTGAGGAACGTGTACGAGATCGCGAAGTTGAGCCCCCAATTGAACATCGTGCAGACGGCCATCGCGGGCCCGCGCATCTGGAGCGGGAAGATCTCGGAGATCATCAGCCAGAAGACCGGGCCGAGGCCGACCGCGAAGCCCATGATGTAGACGAGCAGGCACATGAGCGAGAACCAGCCCGCGCTGTGCTGCAGCGTCGTCGACTGGAAGAAGATGCCGAGCCCGATGAGCGCGGCGGTGAGGATGCTCGTCCCCGCGATCAGGAAGAAGCGGCGGCCGAGCTTGTCCAGCAGCAGGATCGCGACGATTGTGAAGAAGACGTTCGTGCAGCCGATGAAGACGCTCTGCGTCAGCGCACCGGTGTTCTTCTGCCCGGCGAACTTGAGAATCGTCGGCCCGTAGTAGATGACGGTGTTGATGCCGACGATCTGCTGGAAGACGGCGAGCGCGATGCCGACGATCATCATCCGGCGGACGGCCTTGCCGAAGAGCTCGCGGAGGCTGAACTCCTTCTCGGCGACCTCCTTGATCTCCTGGATCTCGCCGTCGATGTCGTCGTCCTCCATGCGGTACCGCTTCAGCACATCGCGTGCGTCGTCCTCGCGCCCCTTCTCCACGAGCCACCGCGGCGAGAACGGCATGAAGTACATCCCGATCGCGAGCGCAGCTCCCGGCACGACCGCCAGCGCGAACATCCAGCGCCAGTTGTTCGAGAACGACGCGAAGCCCCAGTCGACGATGTACGCGGAGAGGATGCCGAGCGTGATCATCAGCTGGTTGAAGCTGACGACGCCGCCGCGGATCCGCGGCGGAACGAGCTCGGCGATGTACATCGGCGCGACGAACGACGCGCAGCCGACGGCCAGGCCGAGCCAGAAGCGCGACGCAAGGATCTCCCAGTAGCTCTGCGAGAGCGCGCACGCGACCGCTCCGATCACGTAGATGCAGCCCGATACCATCTTCGTGCGCCGGCGGCTGAACCTGTCGGCCGACCAGCCCGCAAGAGCGGCGCCGGCGATCGCGCCGAGCAGCAGGATCGCGACGGTGAGCTGCTGCTGGCCGTGCGACTTGAGGCCGAGGTCCTTCTGCATGAACAGGATCGCGCCGCCGATGACGCCGGTGTCGTAGCCGAAGAGGAAGCCGCCGATCGCGGCGATCGCCGCGACTCCGAGGAGGCGCTTGTTCCGCAGCGCCTCGCGGTAGACGTTCCGGTCCTCGGCGGCCATCGCGCTCATCGTTCTGTTCTCCAAACGTTCAGAGTCCGTTTTCGGTTGCGGCGTTCTTCCGTGAGCTTCCGGTCCTCCTCGCGGGCGGCGGCCGCGCGGAGCGCATGGCCCGCGACGTTTGCGACGCCGTGCGCGATCACACCGGCGCCGAGCGACGCGTCGGTCCGCGGGATCCGCGCCGCTGCGCCCCGCGCCGCCTCTGCCGTCGACCGCGCCTCGTCCGGCTCGATCGCGCGCACCGCCTGGGCCGCGGCGCGGACGGCGTCGGCGACTCCGGCCGCCGGCCGGCTGCCGTCGAGCAGGCGCAGCGCACCTGTCGCGACCGCGTGCGCGTCCGACACGGAGGCGTCGAGCTCGAGCCACGACTCGCCGAGCGCCTCGAGACGCCGCCGCAGCGGCCGCCGCCGCGGAGCCTTGCGCGCCACCTCGCGCGCAAGCGTGAGCGCGTCCTCGAGCCGGCGCTCGTCGATCGCGTCGATCCGGTTCAGGGCCTCCCGTGCCTTCGCGGGGTCCTGCTCGGCGAGCGCCTCGGCGACGAGCTCGAGCGCGTCGGCGAGCCGCGCCCTGAGGTCGCGGGCCTCGTCGCGCACGAGCTCGAGCGGGTCGACCGGGAAGAGGAAGCGGGCCAGGATGATCGCGACTCCGCCGCCGATCAGCGCGTCGACGAGGCGCTGGATCGCGAGGTTGTGATGCGCGCTGTGCAGCGCGACGACGAGAATCGTCGACGCAGCCGCCTGGTTTCGGATCAGCGGCGTCGTCCCCGCCGCGATTGCGAGCACGAGCGCGACGGCGGTACCGACCACGAGCTGCACGGCCCCCACGCCGGCGACGGCGACGACCGCCGCGCCGATCAGGATGCCCGCCGCGACGCCGACCATCATGTCGATCGCCTGGCGGCCGCGGCGGCCGCGCTCCGCGCCGAGCGCGATCACCGCGGCGATCGGCGCGAAGAACGGCTGCCCGTGCCCGGGGATCTGCAGCGCGAGCTCCCAGGAGATGCCGGCCGCGAGCGCAGATTGCGCGATGCGTCCGAGGACCGGAAGGGTCAGGCGGGAGCGCGCGCGCTGCAAGCGGCCGCGGACGTCCACCGGCGCATGATGTCAGCGGTGGCCGAAATGATGCGCCGCCGGCAGCGAGCCGTGCACGTCCGCTCCTTCGGTCAGCTCGCGCGCGAGCGGCGCGAGCGAGACGAGCTCGCGCACGAGCACGTTCCGGTTGCGATCGGAGTGCTCGAAGCGGCCCCGCGCGAGCAGCAGCGGCTCGCCGCGTACCACTGCGCGGTAGCGCTCGTACACCTGCGGCGTCACGATCAGGTTGACCTGCGCGTGCTCGTCCTCGAGCAGCATGAAGACGACGCCGTTCGCGGTCGCCGGACGCTGCCGCGCGACGACCATGCCGGCAACTGCGACCTGCGCGTTCGGCGGCTGCCGCATCAGCTCCGCGGTCGAGAGCGTCCCCGACGGCAGGTGCGGACGCATCAGCTCGAGCGGATGGATGCCGACCGAGAGGCTCGTCGTCCGGTAGTCCGCGAGCATCCGCTCCCAGACCGTCGGCTCCGGCAGCTCCGGCGTCTCGACCGTGGGATCGAGCGGCAGCGCGAGCTGCTTCGCCTCGCCCGCCGAACCAGGGACGCTCGCCGGCCTCGGGACGAGGCCGAGCTGCCAGAGGAGGTCGCGACGCGGCAGGCCGAAGCAGTCGCACGCGCCGGACTCGACAAGCGCGACGAGCTCGTCGTGGGAGAGCGACGTGCGCTGCGCGAGCTCGCGGACCGAGGTGTAGGGCTGCGTCGCGACGACCGCCTCCGCGTCGTCCTCCCCCACGCCCTGCACGTACTTCAGCCCGACACGCACCGCGCCGTCCTCGAGGTCGCAATGCACACCACTTCGGTTCACGTCCGGCGGCAGCGTCACGACGCCGAACCGCTGCGCATCGCGCACGAGCGTCGCCGGCGGATAAAAGCCCATCGGCTGCGCGTTCAGGAGCGCGGCGAGGAACTCGGCGCGGTAGTGGTGGCGCAACCACGCCGACTGGTAGGCGAGCAGCCCGAACGCCGCCGAGTGCGACTTCGGAAAGCCGAAGCCCGAGAAGGCGACGAGCTTGTCGTAGACCGTGTGCGCGAGCTCTTCGTCGACATCCTTCGCGACTGCGCCTGCGACGAAGCGCTCGCGGTACGACTCGAGCGCCGCATGCGAGCGCTTCCGGCTCATCGCGCGGCGCAGTCCCTCCGCCTCGCCGACGGTGAAGCCCGCAAGGTGGATCGCGACGTCGAGCACCTGGTCCTGGAAGACGACGACCCCGAGCGTCTCGCGGAGCGGCTCGCGCAGCAGTTTGTGGTCGACCGGCGGCTCGTACCCCGGGTCCTCGCGCAGCTTCTGCCGCCGCTCGATGTATGGGTGCACCGCCTTCCCCTGGATCGGCCCCGGGCGGACGAGCGCGACCTGGATCGTGATGTCGGCGAGGTTCTCCGGCCGCGTGCGCAGGATCGTCTGCATCTGCGCGCGGCTCTCGATCTGGAAGCAGCCGATCGTGTCGGCGCGCTGGATCTCCTCGAACACGTCGCGGTCGTCGAGCGGGACGCGTGAGAGATCGATCCGCTCGTTGCGGTGCCGCGCGACGAGGTCGACGCACTCCTCGACGGCGGAGAGCATCCCGAGCCCGAGCAGGTCGATCTTGAGGAAGCCGGCGTCCGAGCACGAGTCCTTGTCCCACTGGCACATCTGCCGGCCCGCCATCGCCGCCGGCTGCACGGGCACGAGCTCGACGAGCGGCCGCGACGAGATCACCATCCCGCCCGGATGCTGCGAGATGTGGCGCGGCAGCCCGGCGATCTCGCCGCACAGCTCGCCGAATGCGCGCCAGCGCGGTGAGGCGAGCTTCGACTGCGCGTCCGGCAGCGCGAGCAGCTCTTCGCCGACGCGGCGGGCGTTCCAGCCGTCGCTGTAGCGGGCGAGCCGCTCGAGATCGGCATACGGCAGGCCGAGCGCGTGGCCGACGTCGCGGATCGCGCCGCGCGAGCGGTACGTCGCGAAGCTCGCGACGAGTGCAGCATGCTCGCGGCCGTAGCGCTCGGTCACGCGGACGATCAGCTTCTCGCGGATGTCGCGCGGAAAGTCGAGGTCGATGTCCGGGACCGACACGAGCTCGCGGTTCAGAAACCGTCCGAGCGAGAGGTTCGCGGCGACCGGGTCGACGTGGGAGAGCCCCGTGAGGTAGCAGACGAGCGAGCCGACGGACGAGCCGCGCCCGCGGCCCGGCGGCAGCACATGGCGCATCGATCCCGGTCCGCGGACCTCGAGCGCGACCTCGCGTGCGAGCTCGAGCACCTCCCAGTGCAGGAGGAAGAAGCCCGCGAGCCCCAGCTCGTCGATCAGGACGAGCTCTTCGTCCAGACGGTTTCGAACCCGAGCAAGTAACAGACTGTTACTTGCGCTGTACCGCTCGGCGAACGCCCGCTCGCAGACTCGGCGGAGCTGCACGATCGCCGGCTCGGCGCCGTCGGAGAAGTCGGGATAGCGGTAGCCGAGCTCCTCGGTCAGGTCGAAGCGGAGCCGGTCGGCCAGCTCGACGGTGCGCGCCACGGCGTCGCGGTCGTCGGGGAACCGCGCGGCGGCGTCGGCGGGCGCAGCGAGCACGCACTCGTGGTTGCCGCGCCGTTCGCGCTCGCAGCCGTCGAGTGAGGTGCGGCAGCGGACGGCGACGAGGACGTCCTGAAGCGCCGCGCGCTGCGCGACGTGCGCGTGGACGTCGCCGGTTGCGATCGTGCGGACGTGCAACGCCTCGGCGAGGTCGCGCAGCTTCGCGTTTCGCCGTGCGTCGCCGCGCTCGTACGGGCGCTGCAGCTCGACGAAGAAGTTGTCTCGACCGAACGCCCGCGCAAGCCGTGCGGCCGCGTTCGGAGAGCGGACGGCGACGCCGTCCCGCGCGCAGCCGGAGAGGCATACGAGCCCCTCGTGCAGCTCCTCGACGACGTTCTGCGCCACCGCCGGAGGCAGCGGCTCGCGTCCCTCCCTCGGGCGCGTGTGCGCATGCGCGGTCGTCAGGATCCGGCAGAGATTCGCGTACCCCTGCGACGTCTCGACGAGCAGCGTGACATGAGCACCGCCGTCTGTTCCCGCTCCGGCGCCGGCAAAGCCGGCACCTCCGCTCATGGTCTGCTCCGTCGAGCCTACGCGGACTGTTACCTCGGCTCCCGTAATCGGCCGGACACCGAAGTAGGTCGCCGCATGGGCGAACTCGAGCGACCCGTAGACGCCGTCGTGATCGGTCAGCGCGAGCGCTTCGTATCCGAGCTCCGCCGCGCGCGCTGCGAGCTCCTCCGGCAGCGAGGCGCCGTCGAGAAACGAATACGCGCTGTGGGCATGGAGCTCTACATACGCCACCTCCTCTTTCTACACGAACATACGTTCGTATGAAACACTAGTCGTCGGATGGACGGCATCGTGATCCCACCCGGCGAGGGCGAGCCGATCCGGCAGCACCGGGTGCTCGCCGAGCTGCCCGAGCTCGAGGCCTTCGTGCTCCGGTTCGGGCCCGACTTCGAGGGCGTCGACCTACACACCCACTCCGATCATGTGGACGCCTTCTACGTCCTCGAAGGCGAAGCCGAGTTCACGGTGGACGGCGAGGTGATCCGAGCCGGCCCCGGCACGTGGGTCGCCGCGCCTCGCGGGGTCGAGCACGGGTTTCGGGTGGTCGGCGACCGGGACCTCGTCTTCCTGAACGTCCACGGCCCGAACACCGGCTTCGGCCGGCGGCTCCGCGACTAGTCGGAGGGGTTCCGCCAAACCCTCCTACTAGAACCGGTTCGGATCGAACGGGAGCGTCTCCGGCGGCGGCTCGTCCCCGACGAGAAGCGCCGCCACGGCGTCGGCCGTGATCGGGGCCAGCAGGATGCCGTTCCGGTAGTGCCCGGTGGCGACGACGAGCTCCTCCCATTCGCCGATCAGCGGCGCGTCGTCGGGCGTGCCCGGCCGCAAACCGGCGCTCGCCTCGACGAGCTCGAGCTCCGCCACGGCAGGAACGGCGCGACTCGCCCGCCCGAGCAGCAGCTCGGTGGCCGCCTGGGTCGCGCTCTCGTCGAAGCCGGCCTCTTCGACCGTCGCGCCGACAACCGTCTCGCCGCTCGCGCGCGGGACGACGTAAACGCCCTCGCCGCGAATGATCCGCGTCGCCGGCAACGGGCCGCGCAGACGGAGCGTCTGGCCCTTCACGGGCCGCACCGGCAGGCGCGGCGCGAGGCGGCGGGCGCTCCAGGCCCCCGCCGCGAGGACGACGCGGTCGGCGCGCAGATGCGAGCCGTCGGCGAGCTCGATCTCGTGCGGACCGACCTCGACGACGTCTGCGCCCGCGCGTACGTCGCGGACGCGTTCGCGAAGCGCAGCCGCGGTCTGCCGTGGGTCGACCTGCGCATCCTGGTCCAGCAGGAAGGCGCCCGCGCAGTCCGGCGCGATGCCCGGCTCGAATGCGCGGGCCGTCTCCGCGTCGAGCCAGCCCGGCCCGAGAGCGGCGGAGGACCACGCGAGGAGGAGCGAGCCGCAGCGCGTATAGCCGACGCCGCCGAGCTCGTCGGCGAACGCGGGCCACAGCTCGCTCGAGCGCTGCGCGAGCGCCGTGAAGCCGGGCGTCTCGGGATCCGGCGCAAGCACGCCGGCCGCGACGCGCGTCGCACCGGCGCCAGGCTCGCCGCGCTCGCAGACGCACACGCGAAGGCCCCGCTGTTCAGCCCGCCACGCCGACGCGAGGCCGATGATCCCGCCGCCGACGACGACCGCGTCGAAGCGCTCCACGAACGGGACGATAGGGTCCGCCGCCGTGGACGGCACAGCCCGCCGCGCCCGGCTCGCGCGCTCGCGTCTCTACCTCGTCGTCGAAGCGCGACCGCACGGCCACGAGGCCGGGCCGCTGCTCGACGCTGCGCTGCGCGGCGGCGTCGACATCGTGCAGCTCCGCGACAAGGAGCTGCCGGACGACGAGCTCGCCCGTGCGGCCGAGCCCTTCCGACGAGCCTGCACCGCGCACGGCGCGCTGTTCGTGCTGAACGACCGGCCGGAGCTCGTCGAGCGCTGCGACGCCGACGGCGTGCACGTCGGGCAGGAGGACATGCCGCTCGCGGACGCACGTCGGAGCGTCGGTGCGGAACGGCTCGTCGGGCTCTCCGCGACCACCGCCGGCGAGCTGCGCGGTGAGCCGGACTACTTCGGCGTCGGCGCGATCTACGCGACTCCCACGAAGACGGAGTCCCCTGCCGGCGGGCTCGAGCTCGTGCGCGTGGCACGCGACACCCTCCGCGCCCCCTGGTTCGCGATCGGCGGGATCGACGAGTCGAACGTGGCCGAGCTCGTCTCCGCGGGTGCAGCGGGGATCGCCGTCGTGCGCGCGATCCGGGACGCGGACGATCCGGAGGCAGCGGCGAGGCGGCTTCGCGCAGCGCTCCCGCCGACGGAGCCGTACACGGGCGCCGGCGACGTCGAGTTCGCGATCCCGCAGCTCGACTGGCTGGAATGGTCGCTCGGCGCGGGCGAGGTCGGCGCGCGGCCGCATACGCATGCCGCACATACGGACGCCTTCTACGTCGTCGACGGCGAGCTCGAGTTCCGGCTGGGAGACGGGACCGTGCGGGTTCCGGCGGGGTCGTGCGCCGGCGCGCCGCCGCTGCTCGTGCACGGCTTTCGCAACCCCGGCACGGCCGCCGCCAGGCTGCTGAACGTGCACGCACCAGGCGGATGGGCACGCGGCCGTCGCGCCTTCGAGCCTCCGCACTACGACACGTTCGGAACCGACCGCGCCGCGGCGACGGCACGACCTGCGGTGAGCGGACCAGGCGACGGCGACCGCCTCGCCGCAAACGATCGGCTGGCGCTCGTCAAACTGCAGTCGGCCGACCTCGACGTCCTCGAGTACCACGTCTCCCCGTCGTACGAGGGCGCGGGCGACCACCTCCACCTACGCCACGCCGACTGCTTCCGCGTGCTCGAAGGCTCGCTCGAGTTCGTGCTCGCCGGTCGCGCCGTGCGCGCGGATGCAGGGACGACGGTGATCGTGCCGCCGGGTGTCGTGCACGCGTTCGCGAGCGTCGGCCGAGCGCGGTTCCTCAACGTGCACGCGCCGAGCTGCGGGTTCGCCGACTATCTCCGCCGCGTCGACGCAGGCGAGGAGCCCGACGAGGCGTAGTTCGATCTCTTTTCGCGTTAGGCACCCCGCTGGGTGAACCACCTCCCGCCCGCGCCGTCGTGGAAGACGACGGTGTTCTCGCCCGTCTCCAGCACGACCTCGAAATAGCGGCGCTTGATCGGCTCCTCCGTCCACCACCGGTCGAGCACGCGCCACTCTTCGCGCACGACCGTGACAGGGGCGTGATTCACCTGCAACGGCGTGCCGTCGAAGCTCGACTCGACGCGCGCCGGGCGCGGCTCGTTCAGTCGTCCCGCGGAACGAACAACGCGCGCGTCTCGGGAATCCGCGACCACGGCGCGACCTCCACGACGGTGCAAACAGAACCGGTGCCGGTGCTCGCCCGGACCTGACGGAGCCCTTCGCGCAGACGCGTACGGTCCTCCCCGCCGGCGGCGAGCAGCTCGAGCTGGCGCCCGGCCGGCTCGGCCAGCTCGACGAGCTCGAGCGCCAGCTCGACGATCGGCGCCGGGAGCTCCGCGAGGCGCGGCGCGAGCGCGATGCGGATCCGCTCGACGTCGGCCGACGGCTCGCGCAGCGTCAGCGAGCGGCGCCACGAGCCGCCTCCGACGAGCCGCGCGGCGAGCGCGACCTTCCTGACGAAACGGTCACGCCGCTCCGGCCGCGCGAGTGCCGTCTCGACGAGTGCGCCGAGCGCACGGCGGAGCGTCAGCTCGTTGCCGACCGCTTCGGGAAACTCGAGCGACTCGACGAGCTCCGCCGGTGGACGGCGACCGCGCACGCGCGCGGCCGCCCCACCTCTCGCCAGGCTCCAGGCGCGCCGGCCGTCCGGCCCCAGACGTTCGGCGACGGCGCCGCCCGGAAGCCCGGCAAGCTGCCCGAGCCGACGAACTCCGAGCGCTTCCAGGTCGGTCGACCGCTGCCGCTCGAGCGGCAGGAGACTGAGCGGGAGCGGTGCGAGGAAGTTGCGCAGCTCGTCGTCGCGGACGACGAGCAGCTGCCCGCCGCGCGCGACCGACGCGGCGGCGAGCGCGGCGAAGCGGCGCCCGGCGGCACCGATCCGTGCGTCCCACTGCGGCCCGACCGCCGCGAGCGCGCGACGAAGCGCCGCGTCGAGGCCGCCGTAGAGGCGCTCGACGCCCCGGGTCTCGAAATACGCGATGCCGAGCGTCGCCGGCTCGACGGCGAAGCCCGCGTCCTCGAGCGCGCGGACGATCTCCTCCCACGCCTGCTCGGCGACGGCCGGATCGGGCTCGACGAGCACGAGCTGCGGACAGGTCGCAAGCGCCTCTCCGAGCCGCATCTGCGGTCGGACGCCGCGCGCCTCGGCGGCTGCCGTCACCGGCCCGATCAGCGGCTCGCCGACGGGATCGGGCGCAAGGGCGGCGGGACGCAGCTCGAGCGACGGCCGAGTGCGGAGCGCTGCCTTGAGCTCGAAGCCCGGGATGGAGAGACAGGCGATCATGGGAACGTGTGTTCTACACGAACATACGTTCCCCTGTCAACCTGGTAACTATCCCTTCACTTGACAGGACGTGTGTTCGGTAGTAGTCTCGCGGCATGACTGAACGCGAGCAACTACGCGTCGCTGTTGGAATCCTCGCCCACGTGGTCAATGCGAACCTGGCCACGCTTGCCGTACTGGCCGAATCGATCCCAGACAAAAGGCTCGGGGCAGACGCGCTCAAACACTTCGATGAACAGTCGGAGGCGGCGCGACGCGTCGCTCAGATGTTCCCTCCTGAGTCGTTGCCCCCCGAAGACCGAAATCTGATTCTCCACTAATGCCTCCTGCCAATCGACACCACCCCGTACGCGCCGAATCGTCGGAGTCGCAGGTCGCGGTAATGGAGTTCTTCCGCGAGTTCCCAGACGACGAGGCCTGTCTCAACTATCTGTGGCGGTCGAAGCACGCGCCGGATGGTGAGCATGCGTACTGCCCACGCTGTGGGCGGGTACGCCGCTTCCACCGCTACGTGACTTCCCCGCCGACACAGGCTTGGACCTGTACGTCGTGCACCCACAAAATTTCGCCCACGGCCGGGACGATCTTTCACAAGTCCTCGACGTCACTGCACCTGTGGTTTTACGCGATGTGGATCATGACCAGCACTCGATGCGGAGTCTCGGCCAAGCAGCTGGAGCGTGAGCTTGGCGTGACGTACAAGACCGCTTGGCGCATGTTCAACCTCATCCGTAACCGGCTTATGGATCAGGACTACGTCGGGCCGCTCTCCGGTGACGTCGAGATGGACGAGACGTTCATCGGTGGCAAGCCCCGCGAGTCATATCGGCGTGAGGTCGCCCGGAAGGGTTGGAACATGCAGACCGCGTATTGGGATCGCAAGGCGGTTGCGTTTGGTGCGGTCACTCGTGGCGGCATGGTGCGCGCCGAGGTTGTGCCGAATAGTCGAGGACACGTCGTCCGGAACAAGGCGCGCGAGTTCGTGCTGCCGGGATCAACGATCTACACCGATCAGTACGAGGGCTACAACAAGCTTGCGGGCAAATACACCCACAAGCGCGTCAACCACTCGGCCCGCGTCTACGTGGACGGCAACACCCACACACAGACCATCGAGGGTTTCTGGTCGCTCACGAAGAACGGGATTCGCGGGGTGTACCACTCGGTCTCGAAGAAGTGGCTACAGGGCTACCTCAACGAATACGCATGGCGGTACAACCACCGCGACGATCCCCGCGCGATGTTCCGGCTCTTGCTCCACCGGGCCACCGTTAGTTGACTTCCTAGCGCGGTTCTCCGACCGTCAGCCGCGTCTGGAAAACGCGTCTGTACCGACCTAAGGAGTCAGCCACTGGGTGGAAACACTCATCGCTGCGGCCCTTGAGCTAGCGACAGCGCTAGTTCGCCTGGCCGTGTCCATTCGTGAACGGGGCTAGGGCCGACCGTTCCAGCGAGGGCGTCGCTCGACGCCCTCGCTATTTCTCCGGCTTGCTCACCTTCTCGAGATTGCCGAAGAAATCTTCGCGCGTCGGGTTCGGCACCTTCAACCCCTCCGAGGTCATGGAGTGGCCGTCATCGGGACGGCCGGCGTTCTTTTCCTCAGCCTGTTCTTTGAGCTCCTTGGGGGTCTTAGGCGGCATGTGATGAGGTTAGCGCGATGCCTGGATGCATCTTTTGCGGACAGACACCAGTAACGAGCACACACATCTTCCGTCGCGCGTGGTTCGAGCGAATCGCGCCGACCGGGCAACCATTCACCCACAGACATGAGCGCGAAGGAGACGACGCGTTCGACCGCTCATGGGAAGGCCGCGAATTCATGATCGCGCCGAACTGCGCGTGCAACGCGTGCAACAGCGGCTGGATGGACCGCCTCGACCACGCAGCCGAGGCACTGATCGAGCCGTGCGTTCTAGGTCATCCGCGTCGCTTGGCTCGGATAGCCGACCACGCGATCGTCGCGACCTGGGCAACGCTTGTCGGGCTGCTCTTCAGCCAGACCCAGGTCTCGCCTCCGTTCTCAGAGGCCCGGTACCGGGAGTTCGGGGCCGATCCGCGCCCATTCGGGGGAACGCGGGTCTGGCTTGCCGCGACGGTCAAGCCGCCCGAGGTCGCGTTACGCGTCAACGGATTCCCGCGCGGCGGAACCACCGTCGACGGGATGCAGATGTACTTCGCGACCTTCCGAATCAATCACCTTGTCGTGCAGACGTTCATACCGCCCGAGCCGCTCAACGAAGAACTGTCCTTCGGGCGCGGCTCCAACGTCGGATTCGTCCGCACCCTCTGGCCGTCTCCGCTTACGCCAGTGTCTTGGCCGCCGGACAGGATCGTCCGCGAAGAGGACCTGATGGATTTCGCGGAGGGCTTTTTGGACCTGCCAGCGCGCTAGCCAGCCAGACACCGGGCGATCCCGTCAAGCCGGGCGATCCCGCCAAGCCGGTACCGCCGATTGAGCCAACACACGTTCCGGCCTGCTTGCCATGCGGCCGGATTTTCTCTATGGAACGTATGTCCTGTCAAGTGAAGGGATAGTTACCGTCAACCTGTCCGAAACCAGCTCCTACGAAAACGTCACGAGCGGGCCGCGCCAGCGCGCCTTGCCGACCGAGCATGCCGGCCGCAGCGACGCGACGACCGAGCCGCAGCTGAAGCGGCCGTTCTCGACCACGTTGAACGTCTGGCCGAACCAGGCCGCACAGGTGCCGCGGGCGGCGCGCGGGAAGCGCGTGCACAGGTCGAGGAGCCGATGCTCGCGGAGCGGATGGCCGGCGTCGATCTGATTCGCCACGCCGCGCACGCAAGCGCGCGCGTCGGCGGCGTCGAGCTCGGAGCAGTAGCGCATCTGGACGCCGACGGTGTCGTAGACGTCCTTCGAGGCGCCGGCGATGCAGCCGGCCCGCTGGTTGCCGGCGAGGCCGCGGCAGATCCGTGTCAGATCCGACGCCTTCTGGATCACCGGCCCCGGTGCCTGCTCGATCCAGTAGCGGTACCAGCAGGCCATCGCATATCGCTTCCACTCGGCGCAGAGCTTGCGCGGCGAGCGGATCGGCGTCAGCGGCGAGGTGGCGTCGTCCGCGCCGCGCAGCGCGATCCAATAGTCGTGGAACGCACCTTGCGCGCAGTCCTGCGCGTACTCGCGGCCGAGCCGCGTGCACGCGTTCACGGCGAGGAAGAGCGTCTCGTGGTAGCCGCGCATCAGCGCGTGGCCGAGCGAGTGCACGCACGTGAACTGACGCCATCGGGTCGGCAGCCGGACGCATGTCTTCAACGCGCTCTTGCCACCCGTCGAGATGATCTGCGGGCCGAGGGCCATCACGAGCCCCATGCCGAACCCGGCCGAGCAGTTCGGGTTGTTCGAGAGCGGCTCGACCTTCTGCAGGCCCTCGAGCGTGAGGTGATGCTCGCGCGCCCAGAGACGGCCCACGGTGTGCATGAGGAGATGGCAGCGACCGTACAGCGAGCTCGGCGTCGCCGCCGCACGGGCGTCGATCTTCGGCAGCTCCGTCGCCGGATTCCCCGATCGGTCGATGTCCTGCAGGAGCAGGCGGATGTAGCAGCGATCCTTCGCGTCGTCGAGCCCGATCTGCTCGCATTGCCACAGCCACGGCCGCTTCGTCCCGGCGGCGGCGTGGCCGGCGCCGAGCGCGACGAGGACGAACGTCGCGAAGGCTGCCAGGGCGAGAGCCTTGGCCATCGGCCTCGAATCTACCGGTCGGCCGTCACCTCCGCGGCGGCCCCGACCATCCGCCGGTACCGCGGGACGAGCTCGAGCGCGTTCTCGCGGGCGCACCACTCGATGTCGGCTTCCAGTCCGTGCCGGCGGAGGTTCCAGGCGCTGCGACCCGATCCGACGCCGGCCACGGCGTCCGGGAACGTCTGCGCGAGACGGATCGCCGCCGTCGCCGAGTCGGTGGGGTCGCCGCCGAGCGCCCCGGCGATCCGCCCCGCGCAGTACGCGTCGTCGAGCGCGAGCTCGCCGAGCACGCCGGCGCACAGGACGGCGACGTCTTCGCCGTGGGCGCGGGCGGCCGCGGCGACGGCGTCGAGGTTGAGCAGCGACCCGACGTAGACATGCTCGAAGCGGGCGGCGGCGGTGACGAGCAGCCGCGTGCCGTTCGTCGTCGTGAGGATCAGCGTCTCGCCGGCGGCCGGATTCGCGACTTCGCGCGGGGAGTTGCCGAAGTCGAAGCCGGGAATCGACTCGAGTCGCCGCTCACCTGCGAGCGCCGCGGGCGCCTCGGTCTCCGCGAGCGCGCGTGCGTCGTCGACCTCCGCACAGCAGAGGATGCGCGAGTAGCCGGCCGCCAGCGCCTGTGTCATCGTCGAGGTGGCGCGGAGCACGTCGACGACGATTCCGACCGGCGCCGGTGTTTGTTCACCCGGCGTGAACGCGACGTGGACGAGCATGAGCGGCGGTTACGCTAGTCGGGATGTCCACCATGACCGAGACCCGTCTGCCCACCTGCTATCGGCACCCCGACCGGGAGACCGGGCTCTCGTGCTCGGAGTGCGGCCGCCCGATCTGCACGGAATGCATGACGCCGGCGGCGGTGGGGCTGCGCTGCCCGGAACACGCCGGGACGCGGCGGCGGGTGGCTCCGCCGCGGATCGTGCGCCGGACGTCGCGCGGTGCGACCGACGCGCTCGCAACGCGGGTGCTGATCGCGATCAACGTCGCGATCTACCTGATCGGCGCCTCGCAGGGACACGGCATCGACAGCCCGGGCGGCGCGCTCTACCAGAAGTTTTGGCTCGACGCGCCGGACGTGTCGAACGGCGGGTGGTGGCGGCTGATCACGGCCGCCTTCCTGCACGCGAACATCATTCACATCGGTTTCAACATGTGGGCGCTCTGGGTGATCGGCGGGCCGGTCGAGAACTACCTCGGCCGTGCGCGCTACCTCGCGCTCTATTTCGTCTCCGGCCTCGCGGGCTCCGCGGGAGCGCTGCTGCTGACGCCGCTTGCCGTCACGCTCGGTGCGTCGGGTGCGATCTTCGGCATCCTCGGCGCCCTCCTGATCATCGAATGGCAGACCACCGGCCGCCTTGCGGGCACCGCGATGACGTGGATCGTGATCAACCTCGTCCTGACCTTCGCGATCGCGAACATCTCCATCGGCGGGCACATCGGCGGCCTGATCGGCGGCATCCTCGTCACGCTCGCGTTCGCGAACTGGGGCCGCGGCCACGCGGCTTACGGACGCGTCGGCGCGATCGGCGTCACCGGCGTCGTGCTCGTCGCAGTCGCGAGCGTGGCCATCGCCTACTTCAAGGTACGCGGCTACTCGTAGGCGCTACCGCGTGAGGTAGCGGCGCGCGCCGATGTAGTACGTCCAGCGCACCGGCACGATGCGCACGCGGTGTGCGGAATCGGGCGCCTCGAGCATCCTGTCGTCGCCGAGATAGATCGACACGTGGTCGGCGTACGCCGGCGAGCCGAAGAAGAGCAGGTCACCGGGGCGGAGCGCGGTGCGCGCGACCGGCGTGCCGTGGTGGAACTGCGGGTCGGCGTCGCGCGGGATCGTGAGACCGTGGGCGCGATAGACGTCCCAGATGAGCCCGGAGCAGTCGAAGCCCCAGGCCGAGAGGCCGCCCCAGAGGTAGTGCGTGCCGAGGAAGCGCCGCGCCTGCGCGATGATGGATGCATTGGTCGGCGTGAGCGGCCGCGTCGCGCCGGCGAGCACGCCGATGCCGTCCGGCGTGCGGACGCGGTCGCCGCCGAGCGACGGGAGCGTCGTCCCGTAGCTGAGACGGAGGGTGCCCCCGTCCACGTGCAGCGTTCCGAGGCGTGCCGTGACGACGAGAGGCGCCCCTCGGCGGTTGAAGTCGGGCGCGAGCTGCGAGACCGGGAGCCAGCCGGGATAGCCGTGCGCGTTCTGCGGGTCGGGCTCGTCCACGACCGCGACCTGCGCCCACGCTCCGCGGCGGGCGAGGACCACGACCTGCTGGCCGTAGAGCGCCTGGGTCTGCACATGGGCGTCGAGCCAGACGCGCGACGCCGTCGTCGCGAGGTTGCGGCTCCACTGCGCCGGGTCGGCGGGATTCGTGAGCGACGGGCGGTCGATCCCGCGCGCGAGGTTCGGCGCCTTCCAGAGCGTCGCGACCGAGACGTCTATCGCGGCCCGGCTGCCGGGGTGAAGCGGCGGGCGCGCGGCCGCGGCAGCCGCGACCGACAGCACCGCTGCAGCGGCCACGATCACGGCGAACAGTGTGCCGCGACGCGCTGTCTGACACCGGGAGATGTCCGCGAGAGCGATGTGCGCAGGCGAGAGCCGCATGGCTGCGTGTTACGAAAGCGTCACGTCTGGCACCGGGGCATGTCCGCCGCCGCGCCGCCGCCTGCCCGCATGGTTGCGTGCAACGCCTTCGTCACGGCTTGCTGGACTCTGAGACCGCGAACCGTCCGCACCAGACGTGACCCGCTTATCCCGGCAGGAACTGCCGGTGGTCGACGACCTTGCCGCCGACGAGCCAGGAAAGGGGCGAGCGCTCCATCACCTGGACGTGCGCCGCGTCCGGATCGTCCTCGGCATGCTCCGTGCGGTAGTCCGCGAGCCAGCGCGCGACGCCCTTCTCCGTGTCGGCGCGCCACTCGCGGCGGCCGTCCACCATGATCTCGTACTTCGCCATCTACCCCCCCGCTGCGACGTATGCGGCGCGATGCGCCTCCTTCAACACTGCCTGCGCCGCGGCGAGTCGAGCGAGCGGGACGCGATAGGGCGAGCAGCTCACGTAGTCGAGCCCGAGCCCGTGGCAGAACTCGACCGACGCAGGCTCGCCGCCGTGCTCGCCGCAGATGCCGAGCTTGATCTCCGGCTTCGTCGACCGCCCCCGCTCGACGCCGATCCGCATCAGCTCGCCGACACCCTCCTGGTCGAGCGTCTCGAACGGGTTGCGCGGCAATACCCCGTCCTCCAGGTAGAACGTCAGGAACTTCCCCTCGGCGTCGTCGCGCGACATGCCGAGCGTCGTCTGCGTGAGGTCGTTCGTGCCGAACGAGAAGAAGTCGGCGACCTCCGCGATCTCGTCGGCGCGCACCGCCGCGCGCGGCAGCTCGATCATCGTTCCGCACAGATACTCGAGCTCCGGCGCTTCCTCCTCCATCACGCGCTCGGTGAGCTCGCGCAGCCGGTGCAGCTCCTCGCGGAAGCCGACGAGCGGGTGCATGATCTCGACGAGCGGAGCCTCGCCCGCTCGCTCCTGCACGGCCTTCCCGGCGCGCGCGATCGCACGCACCTGCATCTCGTAGATCTCCGGCCACTGGATGCCGAGCCGGCACCCGCGCGTCCCGAGCATCGGGTTCGCCTCGGTGAGAGCCTTGATCCGCCGGCGCATCCGCCCGTCCGTCGCCTCCTCGAGCGGCGGCAGGAACTCGTGCAGCGGCGGATCGAGCAGGCGGATCGTCACCGGCAGCCCGGTCATCGCCTCGAAGATCGCCTCGAAGTCGGCTTGCTGGAACGGGAGCAGCCGGTCGAGCGCCGCGCGGCGGCCGGCCTCGTCGGAGGCGAGGATCATCTCCTGCATCGCGGCCAGCCGTTCCTCGCCGAAGAACATGTGCTCGGTGCGGCAGAGGCCGATCCCCTGCGCGCCGAACTCGCGGGCCTTCGCCGCGTCCTGCGCATTGTCGGCGTTCGCGCGCACCTTGAGCCGGCGCACCTCGTCGGCCCAGCCGAGAACCGTCTCGAAGTCCTCGTTGATCTGCGGCGGTACGAGCCGAACCTCGCCGACGATCACGCGGCCGGTGCCGCCGTCGATCGTGACCGTGTCGCCCTCGCTGAGCTGCCGGCCGCCGATCCGCAGCGTGCGCGCGTCCATGTCGATGTCGAGCTCCTCGCAGCCGGCGACGCACGGTTTGCCCATCCCGCGCGCGACGACGGCCGCGTGCGAGGTCATACCGCCGTGCGCCGTCAACACGCCTTTCGCCTGGATCACACCGTGGATGTCGTCGGGCGTCGTCTCCCACCGCACGAGGATCACGGACTCGCCGGCCTTGCCGCGATCCTCGGCCGTATCCGCGTCGAGCACGACGTGCCCCGCCGCCGCGCCCGGCGACGCGTTCAGCCCGCGCGCCGCCACGTCGTACTCCGCCTTGGGATCGAGCATCGGATGGAGCAGCTGGTCGAGCTGCCGGGGATCGATGCGCGCGATCGCCTCCTCGCGCGAGATCAACCCCTCCCCCACCATGTCGACCGCGGCCTTGAGCGCCGCGGCCGCTGTCCGCTTCGCGGCGCGCGTCTGCAGGAGATAGAGCTTCTCCTCCTCGATCGTGAACTCGATGTCCTGCATGTCGCGGTAGTGCTGCTCGAGCTGCGCCATCGTCTCGACGAGCTGGTCGAACGCCTCGGGCAGCCGCTCGCGCATCTCCTCGATCGGCTGTGGCGTCCGGATGCCCGCGACGACGTCCTCGCCCTGGGCGTTCACGAGGTACTCGCCGTAGAGCCCCTGCTCGCCGGTCGACGGGTTGCGCGTGAAGCACACGCCGGTCGCCGAGCGCTCGCCCTTGTTGCCGAAGACCATCTGCACGACGTTCGCCGCCGTGCCCAGGTCGTCCGGGATGTCGTAGGTGCGGCGGTAGACGTGCGCGCGTGGGTTCTGCCACGACTCGAAGACCGCGCGCACGGCACGACGGAGCTGCTCTTCCGCGTCCTGCGGGAAGCGGGCGCCGGTCTCGTGCTCGTAGATCCGCATGTACGCGTCGATCAGCTGGCCGAGGTCGTCCGCCGTCAGGTCGACGTCCTGCTGCACACCCCGGTCGCGCTTCAGGTCGCCGAGCGCCTGCTCGAAGCGGTGCGCGTCGATTCCGTCGACGACCTCGCCGTACATCTGGATCAGCCGCCGGTACGAATCGCGCGCGAAGCGAGGATTGCCCGTGGTTCGCGCGAGACCCTCGACGGCGACGTCGTTCAGCCCGAGGTTCAGGATCGTGTCCATCATCCCGGGCATCGAGACCGCTGCGCCCGACCGGACCGAGACGAGCAGCGGATCGTCGTGGTCGCCGAAGCGCTTGCCGGTCCTCTGCTCGAGCCGCGCGATGTGCTCGGCGACCTCCTGCTCGAGACCGTCGGGCACCCGGCCTTCGCGCATGTAGGCGCGGCAGGCATCGGTCGTGATCGTGAACCCGGCCGGGACGGGCACCCCGAGCTGCGTCATCTCGGCGAGCCCGACGCCCTTGCCGCCGAGCAACTCCCGTCCGCCGCCGGAGGGCTCGTCGAAGCCGTAGACGTACCTGGACACGGCGATGATGTTCGCACACCGACGTTTGACGCCGTCCGTCCCAACCGCTAATGATTCGCGCGCCTGGCGGCCCGGCCCCGAAGGGAAGGGGTCATTGCTCATGAGGAGGCTCACCTGCCTCGCTTTGCTCGCCGCGACCGCCGTCGTCGCGGCCGGCTCCGCACAGGCGACGCCGAGCCCGACGAACCCGGGCCTCGCGCACGCGCTCGGACTCGTGCCGACGCTGCATGCCGCGTACCGGCCGACATCCGGCTACGGCCAGCTCCGCTACCACGGCGGACCCGTGATGCACACGAACACGGTCTACGCGATCTACTGGCAGCCGTCGAACTGGAGCACGCAGATGGCGTCCGGGTACTCGACGCTGATCAACCGCTTCTTCGCCGACGTCGCCGCCGACAGCGGCAAGACGACGAACGTCTACGACGCCGCGACGCAGTACTCGGACGGCAGCGGCTATGTGACGTACCGCTCGACGTTCGCCGGTTCGACCACGGACACCGATCCGCTGCCCGCGAGCGGCTGCTCCGACAGTGCGACGAAGGTCTGCCTGACCGACGCACAGCTGCAGGCCGAGATCGAGAGCGTCGTGTCGCGCAACGGCTGGCCCGTCAACTCGCAGACGGAGTACTTCCTCTTCACTGCTCCGGGCGTCGGCAGCTGCGCGGGCTCGTCTTGCGCGTTCACGGACTACTGCGCATACCACAGCTGGATCGGAAGCGGCTCGACGGCGCTCGTGTACGCGAATCAGCCGTACGCGGACGGCGTTTCCGGCTGTGACGCCGGCTACCACCCGAACGGCGGCCAGGGCGACGCGACGATCAACGTCGTCTCGCACGAGCACAACGAGTCGATCACCGACGAGCAGGGGAACGCCTGGTACGACCTCTTCGGCTACGAGGACGGAGACAAGTGCGCGTGGTCGTGGGGCGCGATCACCGGCTCCGGCTCGGCCGGCTACAACCAGACGATCAACGGCCATCACTACATCGCGCAGCTCGAGTACTCGAACGCCTCGCGGGGCTGCGTCCAGAGCGGCCGCTAGCACGGGTGCGGGCGGCGCCGGCCCCGAGCCGCCGCCGCCCACCCAGACCGGGGCACACTGTCGCCGTGGCAGGCGATCTCTGCCGCTTCGACGAGCTCGGGAGGTACCTCTTCGAGCAGTTCTGCCACGAGCTCGCGGACGACGATGCGCTCGTCGTCTGGGTGCGGCGCGGCGCCGGCGAGCTCGAGCGGCTGCGGGAGGCCGTCGCCGAGGCCGGGCTCAAGGCCGCCGCCGGCGCGCTCGTGCTGACGAACGTGCCGGTGCCCCCGGGCTCGCTCGCCGTCGCGCGCGTGCTCGACGCCGAGGCCCTTACCGCTCTCGTGCGCTCGCGACCGCAGCTCCTGCTGCGGGTTCCGGCGCTGCTCGGGATCGTCGACCGCGACGCCCTGCTTCCGCACGACGTGTGTGAGCGGTCGAGCGCGGACGTCGAGGCCGCGCTGGCGCTCGCGCGCGTCTTCGTCCCGACGCGGGCGTATGCCGCGGCGCGCGCGGCCGTCGAGCGGTTCGGCTTCGCGGTGCTCACCGGACCGCCGGAAATGGGCAAGACCGCGATCGCGCGGATGATCGGGCTCGCCAAGCTCGCCGGCGGCTGCGAGCTGCACGAGTGCATCCGTCCGGAGCAGCTCTGGGAGCGGTTCGCGCACGACCGCCCGCAGGTCTTCGTCGCCGACGACGCGTTCGGGTCGACCGAGTACCGACCGGAGGCGGCCGACCGCTGGGCGGTCGAGCTCGACCGCGTCCTACGCGCGCTGGACGAGCGGCACTGGCTGCTCTGGACGTCGCGTCCGGCTCCGCTGAAGGCGGCGCTGCGGAGGATCCACCGCGAGCACGGCGTCGAGCGGTTCCCGAAGCCCGCAGAGGTGCAGGTGGATGCGTCCGACCTCGACGTGGCGGAGAAGGCGCTGATCCTGTTCCGCCATGCGAAGGCCGCGTCGCTGCCCGAGCCGGCGATCGCCGCCGTGCGGGAGCACGGCTGGACCGTGGTCAGCCACCCGCACTTCACCCCGGAGCGGATCCGCCGCTTCGTCGGCGGCCGCCTCCTCGCCGACCTCGCCGTCACCGCCGAGGCGCTCTCCGCCGAGATCCGGGAGCCGACCGCGGCGATGACCGAGTCGTTCCGGGCGCTCGCACCCGAGCACCGCGCGGTGCTCGTCGCGCTCCTCGACGTGCCCTCGGGGCCCGTGCCCGAGCACGAGCTGACCGCCGCCGTGCGCCGGCACTTGCGCGCCGGCTTCGCGCAGCATCCCGCCGCGGTGCTCGACCGGCTCTCGGACCACTTCGTCCGTATCGGCGAGGCCGGCGCCGTCACCTGGGTCCATCCGAGCTGGCGCGACCTCGTGATCGAGGAGACCGCCGCGGCTCCGGCGGCCAGGCAGGCGTTCCTCCGCGCCTGCACCCTCGACGGGCTCCTGCTCGCGCTGTCGGTCGCCGGCGGAACCGGAAGCCGCTCCCTCCCGCTCCTCCGCTCCGACACGGACTGGGACCTGCTCGCGGACCGCCTCGCCGAGCTCGTCCCCGCGCTCGAGCCGCCGGACACGACGCGCCTGCTCGTCTCGCTCGAGGAGGCGCTCGCGGCCCGGGCCGACCCGGAGCTCGGCGCGGTCGCGGCCGGCGTGCTGCGGCTGCTCGCCCGGCGCGGGCTCACCGTCGCGCTGCTCGAGCGCTGGCTCGAGCTGCGCCGGCAGCTGACAGACCGGCCGGCGATCCCCGACCTGACGGCGCTGTGGATCGAGCTCGAGCCGAGCGCAGCCGCGAGCGCAGCCGAGGTCGACGACTGGGTCACGCTCGTCGCGCTCCTCCGCGACCACGACCCCGACACGCTGGCGCGGTTCGGCTTTCCGGCGCGGCAGGCGGCGGGAATGCACGCGTTCCTGGCGCGCGGCGAGCCGCCGGCCGAGCTCGGGCGGCGGCTGCGCCGCTTCGTGCCGGAGCTCGCGCCGCACGATGTCCTCCGCGAGCCGGCAAAGCTCGAGCTGTACGTGCCGCGGCAGCTCTCGCCGGAGCTCGAGGCGCTCCTCGCGGCGCCGCTGCACGACCGCTGGGCGGACGAGCGGCTCGTCTTCCGGGTCCTGCGGGATCTCTAGGAGCGCCGCCGCCGCGCGCGGAACTCGGCGAGCCAGGCGGCTGCCCGAAGCCCCATCCAGATCGGCGTGAGCAGCACGTAGAAGATGAAATCGGCGAGGACGAGCATGGCGACCCACAGCACCCAGTAGCGGAGCGGCACCCGCCCCTTCTCGTTCTTCACGCGGCGCTCTTCCGTTCCTCGACCACGCGGAGAACGCGGTGCGCCGTCTCCTCGATCGAGAGCTCGGAGATGTCGATCACCGGACAGCCGAGCCGGCGGTGCAGCTTCGCGGCCTGGTCGAGCTCCTCGTAGATCTCGAGCAGATCGGCATACGTCCGGTCCCGCGTCGCGCCCATCGTCCGCACCCGGGCGCGCCGGATCTCGGACAGCCGGTTCGGGTCGATCGTGAGGCCGACGATCTTGCGCGCGTCGATCTCGAAGAGCGCGGCCGGCGGCTCGATCCCCTTGACGACGGGCACGTTCGCGGTCTTGTAGCCGAGGTAGCCGAGGTAGATCGAGAGCGGCGTCTTGGACGTGCGCGAGACGCCGACGAGCACGACGTCGGCGTCCTCGAGACCGCGACCGACGCCGTCGTCGTAGCGGACCGCGAACTCGATCGCCTCCATGCGCTTGAAGTACGCGCTGTTCAGCGGCGGCCGGGAGCCGGGCGTCATCTTGGCCGTCATCCCCGAGACGCGGGCGATCGCGTCGATCGGATGCCCGAGCAGGTCGCAGTAGTGCAGCTTCGCGCGCCTGCACAGCGAGCGCATCGCCTCGCGCAGGTCGGGCTGCACGATCGTGTAGATCACGACGGCCGGCCGGCCGCGCATCCGGTTCACGGCGACGTGCAGATCCTCCTCCGACTCGATGCGCGGATGCCGGATCTCGACGAACTCCTGGTCGGGGAACTGCGCCTCGAGCGCCTGCACGAGCCGCGCGGCGGTCTCGCCGGTGGCGTCGCTGACGACGTGCAGCTCGACCGGCGGCTTCGTCATCGCGGGGACGCTATCGCGTGGACGTGCGCATCCGTGAGCCGCACGAGGTCCCGCGGGTCGAGCTCGACCTGAGGATCGTCGAGTGCTCGAGCGCCGACTCGTCGAGATGGGTCGGCAGGCGCTTCCGCTGGCCGAGCGGGCTCGTGCCGCCGCTCACGTAACCGGTCACGCGCTGCGCGTGCGAGCGGTCGGCGAGCTGCGCGCGCTTGCCGAGCGCTTTCAGGTCGAGCCGCCGCGGCACGGGGAGGCACGCGACTGCGAGCTCGCCGTCGATCGAGACGACGAGCGTCTTGAAGATCCGGTCGGGCTCGACCCCGACCCGCTCGATCGCTTCCTCGCCGTAGGACGTTGCGGAGGGATCGTGCTCGTACTCGTGCTGCGTGAACGCGATGCCGGCGTCCTCGAGCGCCCGCACTGCTGGTGTCGCCGCCACGCCGGATACGGTACGGCGCGAATGACCGAGGTGACGATGGACAAGATCGTCTCGCTGTGCCGGCGACGCGGCTTCGTCTTCCCGTCGTCGGAGATCTACGGCGGGCTCGGCTCGACCTACGACTACGGCCACTACGGCGTGTTGATGAAGAACGAGATCCGCTCGTCGTGGTTTCGGACGATGGTGCAAGAGCGCGACGACATCGTGGCGCTCGACTCCGCGGTGATCCTGAACCCGAGTGTCTGGGCGGCGTCGGGCCACGTCGGCGGCTTCACCGACCCGCTCGTCGACTGCCGCACGTGCAAGCTGCGGTTTCGCGCCGACAAGCTCGAAGACTCGCACTGCGGCCGGCGGCCGTCCAAGCGGCCGGGCGAGGATGCGCAATGCGACCTGACCGAGGCGCGGCAGTTCAACCTGATGTTCGAGACGCGCGTCGGCGCGATGGAGGACGCAGCGTCGGCGGCGTACCTGCGCCCGGAGACGGCGCAGGGCATCTTCATCAACTTCAAGAACGTCGCGCAGCTCGCGCGCCGCAAGCCGCCGTTCGGGATCGCGCAGGTCGGGAAGTCGTTCCGCAACGAGATCACGCCCGGAAACTTCCTCTTCCGCGTCCGCGAGTTCGAGCAGATGGAGATGGAGTACTTCGTCCCGCCCGCGGACGCGCGGCGCTGGTACGAGTACTGGATCGAGCAGCGGCTCGGCTGGTACCTCGGGCTCGGTCTGCGGCGCTCGATGCTCCGAGTGCGCGAGCATTCGGCGGAGGAACGCTCCCACTACTCGAGCGGCACAAGCGACATCGAGTACGACTACCCGATCGGCTGGCAGGAGCTCGAAGGCGTCGCGAACCGCGGCGACTACGACCTCACGCAGCACTCGCAGCACTCGGGCACGAAGCTCGAGTGGATCGAGCAGGACGGTACGCGCTACACGCCGCACGTGATCGAGCCGGCGGTGTCGATCGAGCGCATCTTCGTCGCGCTCCTCTGCGACGCCTATCACGAAGAGGTCGTCGCCGAGCGCGACCGCACAGTCCTGCGGCTGCATCCGAGCGTCGCGCCGGTCAAGGCGGCGATCCTGCCGCTCGTCCCGCGGAACGAGGAGATGGTGCGGCGCTCCCGGGCACTGCTCGACGAGCTGCGGGAACGCTGGTTGGTGGAGTACGACGACAGCGGCCAGATCGGAAGGCGTTACCGCCGCCAGGACGAAATCGGTACCCCGTGGGCCTTCACGATCGACGAACAGACACTCGTGGACGAGACGGTAACCGTGCGCGACCGCGACTCGCTGGCCCAGGAGCGGCTGCCGCTCTCGCAGGTGGGCGCGTGGCTCGAAGTCGCGCTGCGGCGGCCCTGGCAGCCGCCCGCCGCCCGATGAGGCCGGTCGCGGTCAGCGCCGTCCTCGCGTCGGTCGGTCTCGCCGTCGCCGGCTGCGGCGGCGGCACCGTCACGACGACGGTCGTGCAGACGACGACCGTCGTGCGCACGACGACCGTGCACGAGGTCGAGACCTCGACGACGGCCTCGTCGACGACGGCGGCGGATGCCTGCACCGGAGATTCGATGAGCGGCACGTTCTCGCTCGTACCGGGAAGCGCCGGCGCCGGCCAGGTCGTCTACCGGCTGCGCGTCAGGAACGACTCGCCCGTCGCCTGCTTCGTCTCCGGCTTTCCGAAGGTGCAGCTGCTCGGCGCCGGCGGCGCGGAGCTGCCGACGAGCGAGACGCCGGACCAGCCCGGCACGGCGACAGCCGTGCGCGTCGTCCTCGCTCCCGACGCGGCGGCAACCGCAGACGTCCGCTTCTCGCCCGACGTCCCGGGCACGGGCGACCAGACGGGCTCGCAGTGTCAACCGAAAGCGACGACGCTGCGCGTCGCGCTCGGGGGAGCGCCGCTCGACGTGCCGGTGTCGCCCCCGACGCCCGTGTGCGAGCGCGGAACGCTCCAGTACCGCGTGTTCACGGCGGCGTCGTAGCCGCACGCTCGAGCGTCCGGGGATTCACGCCGAAGCCGAGCTTCGCGTACAGCGCCTGCATGTCGCGCGTATGCAGGATCCAGCGGCGGTGCGCGTGCGGCCCGTTGTCGACCGCTTCGCGCACGAGCTCGAGCCCGAGGCCGCGGCCGCGATGCGGCTCGAGGACGTACACGTCGGCGAGATAGACGAAGCCGGCAGGGTCGCAATCGACGACACGCGCGAATCCGACCTGCGTTCCGTCGTGGTAGAGGCCGACCACACGGGCGCTCGCGTCGATCAGCTCGTCCTGCCGCTCGCGCGTCCGCCCGGCTGCCCAGTACGAGTGGCTCCCGAGAAAGGCGTGCACGGCTTCGCGGTCGACGCGGGCAGGGTCGTCGTCGAGCTCGTACCCGTTTCCGAGGAGGCGCCGCACGGAATCACCACCCTATGCCGGAGCGCGAGGTGCTCGTCGACGAGGTGAAGGCGTTCAAGACGCAGTCGGGCAACACCCGCTTCGTGCTGCGCGCCGACGACGGCAGCGAGTACACGACCTTCAAGGAGGGGATCGCGCGGCAGGCGATCGCCGCCGAGGGCAGGCGCGCGGTGATCGAGTTCCACGAGCAGGAGCGAAACGGGTTCACGAACGTCTACCTCGACAAGGTCGACCCGATCCCAGAGCCGCCCGCCGAGGAGGGCGGCGCGGACCATGCGGAGGAGGTCGCGTGGAAGACGGCCGTCGACGCCGCGCCCTGGCTGCTCGGCGAGGCCCCCGAAGGCGGGATCGACGCGGGCGAGGCGTTCGAGAAGCTGCAGCCGTTCAAGGAGCGGGTGGCGGAGGACATCCGCTCCGCCGAGGACGACTAGGCGGAGAGCGTTCGCAGGCGGAAGCCGCCGTGGTACTCGTAGCTCGCCGTGACGACGCGGAGCGCGTCGCGGGTCGCGCGCTCGGCGAGGCTGAGCGCGGTTGCCTCGGCGAGCGGATGTGCGAGCAGCGCCTCGATCCCGGCGACACCCTCTGCGCTCAATCCGAGCGCATCCGACCGGCCCGCGCACGCACGGCAGACGGCGCCGCCCGCGCGCGGCGAGTACCCGACGAGCGAGGCGTCGTCCGCTCCGCACTCCGCGCAGCTCGTGAGGTGCGGCAGGTAGCCCGAGAGCCAGAGCAGCTTCAGCTGGAACGAGAGAGCGAGTGGGTCGAGCGAGGGCCGGGCTGCCGCCTGCGGCGAGTCGTCGAGGACGTCGAGGAAGCGGGTCAGCGCGGTGAACGCGCGCTCGTTCTGCTCCTGCTCGGGAAAGAGGCGCAGCATCGCCTCGGCGCCGATCAGCCCGACGCCGAGGCGGTAGTAGTCGTCACGGGCGCACTGATGCGGACGGCGGAGCTCGACGCCGGTGATCGTCTGCAGCTCGCCGCCGCCCTGGTGGAGCTGCAGCTCGACGTGCGAGAGCGGCTCGAGCCGGCCGCCGAAACGGGACTTCGTCTTCCGGACGCCCTTCGCCACGGCGCCGATCCGGCCGCGCGCCGCCGTGTACAGATGGAGGACGCGGTCGGCCTCGCCGAAGCGGATCGAGCGGAGCACCACCGCTTCGGTCGAGTAGGAGCGCGGGGCCATGCCCTCCCGAGTCTAGGGGCGGGAACGGATTCCGCCCGCTATCCGTTGAAACCGGTAATGGCCAAGATTCAGATGTATACGACGCGCTGGTGCGGCTACTGCGTCCGCGCGAAGGCGCTCCTCGATTCGAAGCGTCTGCCCTATGACGAGATCCACCTCGACGACGACCCGGGGTTCCGCCAGACGCTCCACGAGCTGACCGGCGGCTGGACGGTGCCGCAGATCCTGATCGACGGCCGGCCGATCGGCGGTTACACGGAGCTCTGGCGGCTCGACCGCGACGGGCGACTCGACGAGCTGCTAGCCGCCTGAGAGGTCGAGGGGCGCTCGGGCTGGCAGACCGGGCAGAACCACGTGCCGCGGCCGGCCACGCGGGTCTTCGCGATCGGAGTCCCGCAACGGTCGCACGGCTCGCCGCCGCGTCCGTACACCCGGAACTCGTGCTGCATCGATCCGGCCGTCCCGTCCGGCTGGCGGTAGTCGCGGAGGGTCGAGCCCTGACGCGCGAGCCCGGCGTCGAGCGCCGCCCGGACGCCCCGGTGCAGGCGCCGGAGCTCGTTGCGATCGATCGTGTGCGCCGGCCGCAGCGGGTGGAGCCGCGCGCGCCAGAGCGCCTCGTCCACGTAGATGTTCCCCATGCCCGCGAGCGTCCGCTGGTCGAGGAGCGCCGCCTTCAGCGGGGCCCTGCGGCCGGCGAGCCGCTCGCCGAGGCGGGCGGCCGTGAAGAGCGCGTCGAGCGGCTCTTCGCCGAGGCGCGCGCCGAGGTACGGCTCGACCTCGTCGGGCTCGAGCAGCAGCCACGTGCCGAAGCGCCGCACGTCGCGGTAGACGACGTCCGACCCGTCGTCTAGCCTGACAACGGCCCTGCGATGCGCGTCCTCGGCCCGGCCCGCATCGCCGTGGCGCAGGCTCCCCGTCATCCGGAGGTGAATCAGGAGAACGCGACCCGACTCGAACCGAACAATCAGATACTTGCCGCGACGCTCCACCGAGGCGACGTGCTCGCCGGTGAGCTCGGCGGCGACCTCGGCCGGCTCGTACGGGCGCACGAGCCGCGGATCGAGGATCGTCACCGACTCGAAGCGGCGCCCCGTGAGCACGGGCGCGAGCTTCGAGCGGATCGTCTCGACCTCGGGAAGCTCGGGCACGAGCCCAGCGTAGTGCCCGCGCCGCCGGTTACCCGATCCGGTCGAGGACGACGCCGCGCTCGCGCGGCCGCTCGTCGCCGACCTCGTAGGCCGCGTGCAGCGCACGCGCTGCGTCGTCGACGCCCGCCTCGGCGCGCGCGTGGACCTCGGCGAGCGCTTCACCCTCCTCGACGGCGTCGCCGCGCTTCTTGACGCACACGATCCCGACGGCGTGGTCGATCTCGTCGTCCTTCGTCCTGCGGCCGGCGCCGAGGTGGAGGGCCGCTATGCCCACCGGCAGCGCGGCGAGGCGCTGGACGAAGCCGCTGCGCGGGGCGAACACCTCGCGGATGAACGGCGCCCTCGGCAACGCCTCCTCGCCGGGATCACCGCCCTGCGCACGCACCCACCGCTCGTAGGCGGCGAGCGCCGATCCGTCGGCGACGGCGGCCTCGGCGCGGGCACGGCCCTCGCGCTCGTCGACGCCGAGGTCGGACAGTGCGAGCAGATGCGCGCATGCGTCGAGCACGAGCTCGCTCAGGTCGGGCGGCCCTTCGCCGCGCACGACCGCGAGCGCCTCGCGGACCTCGAGCGCGTTCCCGACCGCGCGCCCGAGCGGCTGGTCCATGTCGGTCAGCACGCACACGACGTCACGGCCCGCCCGCCGTCCGAGCGCGAGCATCGTCTCGGCGAGCACCTGCGCGTCCGCGAGCGTCTTCATGAACGCGCCGTCGCCGACCTTCACGTCGAGCACGATCGCATCGGCGCCGGCGGCGAGCTTCTTCGACATGATGCTCGCCGCGATCAGGGAGACGTTGTCGACCGTCGCCGTGACGTCGCGCAGGGCGTAGAGACGCTTGTCCGCCGGAACGAGGTCCGCCGTCTGCCCGACGATCGCGAGTCCGAGCTCGCGGATCTGGGAGATGAACTCGTCGGTCGAGAGCTCGACGCGGAAGCCGGGAATCGACTCGAGCTTGTCGAGCGTCCCGCCCGTGTGGCCGAGGCCGCGCCCGCTCATCTTCCCGAAGGGCACGCCGCAGGCAGCGACGATCGGGCCGACGGCGAGCGTCGTCTTGTCCCCGACGCCGCCGGTCGAATGCTTGTCGACGACGCGCCGGCCGAGCGCGCTCGCGAGATCGATCGTCTCGCCGCTCCGCACCATCGCGTCGGTGAGGGCGAACGTCTCGGCGGTCGAGAGCCCCTGGAAGTAGACGGCCATCAGGAACGCCGCCATCTGGTAGTCGGGGACCTCGTTTCGCGCATAGCCGAGCACGAGCTCCGAGAGCTCCTCGGCGCCGAGCTCCTTCCCGTCGCGCTTGCGCTCGATCAGCTCGGCGGCGCGAATCATCGCGACCGGTCCGAGACGGGGCCGGCGCCGGCGGGCTTCATGACGTCAGGATCGGCTGGCCCGGGATCCCGCGCGAGGGCGCCTTGCCGCCGAGCCAGGAGTTCACCGTGGCACCGACGTCCGCGAACTCTCCACCCTCGTGGATCTGGCCTGCAGCGTTGCGTCCTGTGACGTACGCGAGCAGCAGCGCGTGCTCGCGCGAATGATCGGTCGACGGGGTCGTCGGATCGCAGCCGTGATCCGACGTCAGCACGAGCAGGTCGCCCGGCCGAAGCGCCTCGAGCAGATCAGGCAGGCGATGGTCGAAGTCCTGCAGGCAGCGGTGGAAGTTCACCGGGTCGTTCCGATGGCCCCAGAGCGAATCGGTCTCGACGAGGTTCACGAACACGAAGCCCTCGTCGAGCTCCTGCAACAGCTTCTCCGTCTGCTGGATGCCGTCGATGTTCGACTTCGTCGGGTACGACTCGTCGATGTCGCAGCCCGCGAAGATGTCGGAGATCTTGCCGACGCCGTGCACGGTCAGCCCCGCGTCGCGGACGAGCGTCAGATAGTTCGGGCGCCTGGGCTCGAGCGAGTAGTCGTGCCGGTCTGCGCCGAGCCGCTCGTAGTTGCCCGGCTCGCCTGTGAACGGGCGCGCGATCACGCGGCCGACCGCGTGCTTCCCCGTCAACAGCTCCCGGGCGATCCGCGAGGCCGAGTACAGCTCATCGAGCGGAATCGTGTCGACGTGCGCCGCGATCTGAAAAACAGAGTCGCCGGACGTGTAGACGATCCACTTCCCGGTCTGCTGATGCTCCTCGCCGAGCTCGTTGATGATCTCGGTGCCCGACGCGGGCTTGTTGCCGAGCACGCCGCGGCCCGTTCGGTGCATGAACGGATCGATCACATCGTGCGGGAAGCCGTGCGGGTAGAGCGGGAACGCCTGGGCAGTGACGACGCCCATCAGCTCCCAGTGGCCGGTCGTCGTGTCCTTGCCCTTCGAGCGTTCGACGAGCCGGCCGGCGATCGCCGGGGCCCCCGGTTGCGGGGGGCAGCCGTCGAGCTCCTCGATGTTGCCGAGTCCGAGCGCCTCGAGGTTCGGCAGGTCGAGTCCCCCCACGGCCCTGGCGACGTTCGCGAGGGTGTTCGAGCCCTCGTCGCCGTATTCGTCTGCATCGGGCAACTCGCCGGCCCCGACCGCGTCGAGCACGATCACGCACGCCCTGCGCTTGGACCGTTTCGGCATCGGGGCTATTCTAGGTTCGCGATGAAGACCGTCCTCGGGCTGCTCGCCTTCGTCCTGTACATCGTCGTGATCGTCGGCGTCGCGGCCGCGGTGACCATGCTCGTCGTCCGCTTCTCCCCGGCGAAGAAGCCGAAGCCGGACGCCGGCGGCAGCTAGACCTGGGCCGGCGTAAGCGGCAGGACGCCGTCGAGGGGCGTGTACTCGAGGTCGTGCGCCTCGGCGACGGGCTCGTAGGTGATCTTTCCGTCGAGCACGTTGACACCCCGTGCGAGCGCGGCGTCGCGCGCGACCGCCTCGGGGAGGCCGTGCTCGGCGATCGCCTCGACGTACGGAAGCGTCGCGTTCGTCAGCGCCTTCGTCGAGGTGATCGGGACGCCGCCGGGCATGTTCGCGACGCAGTAGTGGATCACTCCCTCGACCTCGTACACCGGGTCGCTGTGTGTCGTCGGGCGCGACGTCTCGACACAGCCGCCCTGGTCGATTGCGACGTCCACGATCACCGCGCCTTTCTTCATCGAGCCGAGCATCTCTCGCGTGACGAGCTTCGGCGCGCGCGCCCCGGGCACCAGCACCGCGCCGATCACCACGTCGGCGTCGGCGATCGACGATTCGATCTGCAATGTCGACGACATCACCGTCGTCACTCGACCGGACAGGATCTCGTCGAGGTAGCGCATCCTGTCGATCGACCGGTCGAGGATCGTCACCTGCGCGCCGAGCCCGATCGCGATGACTGCAGCGTTGTAGCCGACGACCCCGCCGCCGACCACGAGCACGCGGCCCGGCGCGACGCCGGGCACACCGCCGAGCAGCAGTCCGCGGCCGCCGAGCGGCTTCTCGAGGAAGTACGCGCCCGCCTGCGCTGCGATGCGGCCGGCGATCTCGCTCATCGGCGCGAGCAGCGGCAGCCGTCGGTCGTCCGTCTCGACGGTCTCGTACGCGACGGCGCGGATGCCGCTGTCGACAAGCGCGCGCGTGAGCGGTTCGTCCGCCGCGATGTGCAGATACGTGAAGAGCACGAGCCCTTCCCGCATTCGCGCATATTCCTCGGCGATCGGCTCCTTCACCTTCAACAGCAGCTCCGATCGCGACCACACGTCGCCGACGGACCCGATCCGTGCACCGGCGCGCACGTAGTCACCGTCGGGAAACGCACTGCCGTCGCCCGCGCCGGATTCGACCAGCACCTCGTGCCCGCGCTGCACCAGCTCACGCGCCCCCGCCGGCGTCAGCGCGACCCGGTACTCGTCGTCCTTGATCTCCCTGGCGACTCCGATCCGCAAGACGCGCGGGACAATACCTGCCGCGATCAGCGTCGCACGTACAGGAGGAGACCCGCAATCGTCTTCGCGTCCTCGAGCTCCGCGAGCCTCGCGCCGATCTCGCCGACCGGCCAGCGGACGATCTCCACGTCCTCGTCGTCCTCGGGCTCGGGCTCGCCGGGCTCGACGTCTTCGGCGAGGAAGACGTGCATCGCCTCACGGCAGAACCCCGGCGTCGTCCAGAAGCGGCCGAGCTCGCTCCACCTGCCACCACGCAGACCGCACTCCTCGCGCAGCTCGCGCTGCGCGCTCGCGCGCGGGTCCTCTCCCTCCTCCGTCACCCCGGCCGGGAGCTCCAGGAGCTCTTTCCGGGCCGGCTCGCGGAACTGCCTGACGAGCCAGACGTGCCGTTCGGCGTCGATCGCGACAACCGCGACCGAGTCGGAATGCTCGACGATCTCGCGCTCGTGCTCGCCCCAGCGCTCGACCGTCACGGCGATCAGCTTCCCGTCGTAGGCTCTCCGCGACCCGTCGGGTGTCACGCCGCGAGCCGCTCCACGAGGTCGCGCTCCTCCGAGCCGAACCACGGCGGCGAGCCTGCGGCCGCGTTCTCGGCTGCCCGGACCGGCTTGGACGTCGCCGGGATCGCGCAATCGACGCGCTCGTCCGAGAGCACCCACTTGAGCAGCGCCTGCGCCCACGTCTCCACGCCGAACTCGCGCAGCGGCCGCAGCTCGTGCTCGCCCGGCGGACGGCGGAGGAGCGCACCCTCCCCGAGCGGCCGCATGACGATCACCGCGATCCCGAGCTCTGCGGCGAGCGGCAGCAGCCGCTGCTCGACGTCGCGCTCGTGCGGGTTGTACGGGAGCTGCACGACGTCGAACCGACGGGTGCGGAGCGCGGCGGCGAGCTCGTCGAACGCGCTCGGCGCGTAATGGGTGACGCCGAGCTTGTCGACGCGTCCGGCGTCGCGCTCGTCCTCGAGCCACTCCAGATGCTCGCGCCAGGCCACCAGGTTGTGCACTTGCTCGATCTCGACCCGGCCGAACCATGCCGCCTGCCGCCGGTACTGCTCGCGCGCCTCGTCGAGCGAGCTCGTCCAGATCTTCGTCGCGACCGTCCTGCCGTCGCGGCGGCCGTCGAGGGCGGAGCCGAGCGCACGCTCGGCGCCGCCGTACATCGGCGACGAGTCGAAGATGCGAACGCCTGCGCCGACCGCAGCATCCACGACGTCGCGCGCGGTCGCTGCGTCGTCGCCGAACGTGTTCCACGTGCCGAGGCCGACGACGGGGCCTAGCCTGCGTTCTTCCATCATCCGCACGCAACGTCGACGAGCGCGAGCGTGACGTCGACCATCGCGTCGAGATCCGCGACCGAGATCCGCTCGTCGGATGTGTGGATGTCCGTCATGCCGTTCGCGAGATTCACGCAGCGGCGACCACGCTCGTTGAAGACGTTCGCGTCGGCGCCGCCGCCCGAGAGCGCGAAGCTCGCGCGGTAGCCGCATCGCTCGAGCGCGAGAGCTGCGAGCTGCACGACGTCGTCGTCGCGCTTGAAGCGGTAACCGACGTAGCTCTTGCGCGCCTCGGTCTCCACCTCGCAGTCGGTCGCGGTCGCGGCGAACGCGAACGCGTCGAGCATCTCCTGCACGATCTCCTTCAGCCGCGCCTCGTCGTGGGCGCGTGCCTCGGCGAGGAACGTGCACCACTCGGGGATGATGTTGCCGGCGGTCCCGCCGGCGATCACGCCGACGTTGGCCGTCGTCTCGTCGTCGATGCGCCCCAGGCGGAGGTCGGTTATCGCCCGCGCGGCCGCCTGGATCGCCGAGCGCCCCTCCTCCGGATACATCCCCGAGTGGGCAGCGCGGCCGTGGAAGCGGACGTTCAGCGACTGCGACCAGGGCGCGCCGAGGACGACCTCTCCGATCGGAGCCGCCTGGTCGTAGACGTATCCGAGCGTCGCGTGGAGGCGCTCGTGGTCGAATGCATACGCGCCGATCAGCCCGACCTCCTCCTTCGGCGTGAACAGGAGCTCGACGCCTGCGTGTGGCCGGTTCTCCGCGAGCACCCGCCTGACTCCCTCGAGCATCGCGACGACTGCCGACTTGTTGTCGGCGCCGAGGATCGTCCCGCCGGCGTTGCGCACGACGCCGTCGTCGACCACGGGCTCGAGCCCCCCGTCCGGAGGCACGGTGTCGAGGTGCGCGCAGAAAAAGAGCGGCGTGCCCGCGGCCGTCGGCTCGACCCGTGCGTAGATGTTCCCGATCGTCGAGCCGATCGAGGGGCCGCAGCCGTCCTCGTCCGCGTCGAGGCCGATGTCGCGGAGATAGCCGAGGACGACGTCGGCGACCGCGCGTTCCTCCCCCGGCGGGCTCGGGATCGCCGCGAGCTCGAGGAACAGCTCGAGGGCCGGCTGCTGCCCGTCGCTCACACGGCCACTCTACGCAGCGACGGTCGCGCGGCTGCGCGACTGGGCGCGCGCGAGCGCGGCGCCGACGAGGCCGTCGAAGAGCGGTGCGGGCCGCGTCGGCCGGGACTTGAACTCCGGGTGGAACTGGCTCGCGACGAACCACGGATGCTCGGGCAGCTCGACGATCTCGACGAGGCGCCCCTGCTCGAAGGTGCCTGCGATGACGAGCCCCGCGTCCACGAGCCGGTCGCGATAGAGGTTGTTGACCTCGTACCGGTGGCGGTGCCGTTCGAAGATCACGGCGTCTCCGTACAGCTCGCGCGCCCTCGTTCCGTTCGCGACCTCGACGGCCTGCGCTCCGAGGCGCATCGTGCCGCCGAGATCCTCGATGCCCTTCTGCTCGGGCAGCAGGTCGATCACGGGGTACGGTGTCTCCGGGTCCATCTCGGTCGAGTTGGCGCCGTCGAGCCCGACGACGTGCCGGGCGAACTCCGACACGGCCACGTGCATGCCGAGGCAGATGCCGAGATACGGAATGCGCCGCTCGCGGGCGACGCGGCAGGCGAGGATCTTGCCTTCCCACCCGCGCGAGCCGAAGCCGCCGGGGACGAGCACGCCGTCGACTGTGTCGAGCAGCTCGGCAGCTTCCTCGTACGACATGTGCTCGGCGTCGACCCAGCGCACTCTCACCGCGCAGCCGTGATGCAGGCCCGCGTGCTTGAGCGCTTCGTGCACCGAGAGGTACGCGTCCTGCAGCTTCACGTACTTGCCGACGAGTGCGATCTCGACGAGCTCGCGTCGCTCGTCGATGCGTCGCGTCAGCTCCGCCCACTCGCCGAGCTCGGCCTCGCCCCCGCCGAGCCCGAGCTTCTCGCACACGAGCCGGTCGAGCCCCTCGCGCTGCAGGACCTCCGGAACGAGGTACACATCGGGGACGTCCGGGCTCGCGACGACGGCGCCTGGATCGACGTCCGCGAAGAGGGCGATCTTCTCGCGGATGTCGCGCGAAAGCTCTTCGTGCGAGCGGCAGACGACGACGTCGGGATGGATGCCGATCCGGCGCAGCTCGTTGACGGAATGCTGCGTCGGCTTCGTCTTCAGCTCGCCGGCGGCCTCGATGAACGGCACGAGCGTGACATGCACGTACATCACGTTCTCCGCGCCGACCTCGCGCCGGAACTGCCTGATCGCCTCCAGGAACGGCAGCGACTCGATGTCGCCGACGGTGCCGCCGATCTCGGAGATGACGACGTCGGTCGGCTCGTTCTCGGACGCGCGCCGCACCCGGGCCTTGATCTCGTTCGTGATGTGCGGAATCACCTGCACGGTCGCGCCGAGGAAGTCGCCCTTGCGCTCCTTGCGCAGGACCGTGTCCCAGATCGCTCCGGCGCTGTGGCTCGCGCTGCGCAGGAAGTTCTCGTCGACGAACCGCTCGTAATGGCCGATGTCGAGATCGGTCTCGGCGCCGTCCTCGGTGACGAAGACCTCGCCGTGCTGGAAGGGGCTCATCGTGCCGGGGTCGACGTTCAGGTACGGATCGAACTTCTGCAGCTGGACGCGCAGACCGCGCGCCTTCAGCAGGCGTCCGAGCGAGGCGGCGACGATTCCCTTCCCGAGCGCGGAGACGACACCCCCGGTGACGAAGACGTACTTCGGGGCCCGCGCGCTCACGGGATTCCAGGGTAGCAGCGTTACCGGCCGGCGCCGCGTCGCGGCGTCGGCTGCGCGCTCGCACCGCTGCGCGGGGGCGCGTGCGCGCTTCGCGCGCAGGCGCCTCTGCCGGCGCTTTTCTGCTCGCGCGCCTGCGAGGGCCGGGTCGCCGGCGTGCCGCGGCCGCGCAGGTCGGCCGCGGCGACTGGGGTCTGGCCCTCGGGCCTGACCCCGCTGTCGGTCGTCACTCGCTCGCCGTCGTCTGCACCAGCTCGTACAGCCGGCGCAGGGCGTTTCCGGCAGCGCCGCGCGGGACGGACAGGAACGGCGCGTCGATCACGAGCGAGGCCGCCGTCCGCTCGTCGTCGACCGGCCGGAGCTCGAGCTCGGCGTCGACGTGCTGCGCGACGAGCTGGAACGCGATGCGCCGCATCGGTACCACGTCGAGGACGATCAGCATGCCCGCGGCGTCGGGCTTGCGCAGGAGCGTCGGCCGGTCGGGGCCGAGGATCCGCCAGCGCGCGCCCGGCGCGAGGCCGCGGCGATCCGGCTCGACGCCGGAGACGCCCGGCCACCAGTCGGGCAGGTTGTACGGCTCGGCGACGAACGCCCAGACGTCGGCGAGCGGGGCGAGGAGCGTGCGCTCTGCGCTGTACCGCGCCATCGCCCAGCGGCCTCAGCGGACGGTTGCGAGGAATTCTTCGCCGCCGAGCATCCGCTCGAGCTCCGTCCGGCGCGCATCGGCGTCGAGCTCCGCGATCAGCGTATGCGTCGGATCCCCGGCGACCTTCTCGACGCGGAAGTGGCGGTCCGCGAGCGCCGCGATCTGCGGCAGGTGCGTGATCGTCAGCACCTGGGCGTGCTCGGCGAGCCGCTGGAGCGTCCGCCCGACGGCGTTCGCAGTCTCGCCGCCGATGCCCGCGTCGATCTCGTCGAAGACGAGCGTCTCGCCGCCCGCAACGGCGGCGATCGCGAGTGCGATCCGGGAGAGCTCGCCGCCCGAGGCCGTCTCCGCCACGGGCGCGAACGGCAGCCCCGCGTTCGGCCGCACGAGGAAGACAACCTCGTCGGCGCCCGCCGAGCCGAGCTCGCGCTCGTGCAGCTCGCAGACGAACTCGCCGGCGCCCATGCCGACGCCGCGGAGCTCGGCGGCGACGGCGTCGGCAAAAGCCGGTGCCGCCGCGTTCCGTTCCGCGCGGAGCTCGAGCGCGAGCGCGTGCACCCGCGTCTCCGCCGCCTGTACCGCCTCGGCCGCGGCCGCCGCGGGGTCGACGCCCTCCTCGAGCCCCGCGAGCTCGAGCCGGGCCTCCGCCGCGCGCGCAAGCAGCTCCTCGTACGTCGTGCACCGGAAGCGCCGCTTCGCCTCGGCGATCCGGTCGAGCGAGGACTCGACCTCGGCGAGCCGTCCGGGCTCCGCCTCGAGCGAGGCGAGGAACGAATGGAGCTCCGACGCCGTGTCGCGCAGCCGCAGCTCGACGTCACGGAGCTCCCGGCCCGCTTGTTCGAGCTCGGGCGCGAGCCGCTCGAGCGGCGCGACCGCGCGCTCGGCGAGCGCGACGAGCCCGGCCGCCCCCTCGCCCTCCTCCGGCGCGAGCGCCGCCGCGGCGCCGGCGGCCGCCTCCGCGAGCTCGGACACGTGGCGGAGCCGCTCGCGTAACGTCCGCAGCTCATCCTCGGCTGCGGGCTCGAGGCCGTCGGCGGCCTCGACGAGCGCGCGCAACTCGGTCAGGCGCGCCTCCGCGTGCGCGACGTTCGCCGTCAGCTCCTCGTACCGCCGCCGGGCGGCGAGCAGCTCGCGCCAGGCGGCATGCGCGTCGCTCCGACGCCCGAGCTGCTCCTCGCCGCAGAAGCGGTCGAGCACCTCGAGCTGGTAGGACGGGCGTGCGAGGCGGCGCTGCTCGAACTGGCCCGACATCGCGACGACGCGCTCGACGGCAGTCGCAACGTCTTCCCGCGCGGCGGCCCGGCCCCACGCGTAGGCGCGTGTGCGTCCGTCGCCGAACACGCGCCGTGCGACGACGAGCGCCTCCTCCTCCTCGGGCCGGAGCTCGCCGAGCGCCTCGAGCTCGTCGGGTGGGTCGAGCTCGGCTTCGACGTATGCCTCGCCGCCGACCGGGCCGACGAGCGACGCGTCCGCCTTCGTGCCGAGCAAGAGCCCGATCGCCTGCGCGAAGATCGTCTTTCCCGCGCCCGTCTCGCCCGTGATCGCGTTCAGGCCGGGCGCGAGCTCGAGCTCGGCCTCGCGGATGAGGACGAGATTCTCGATACGCAGCCGCCGGAGCACAGGCGAAAGCGTAGAGGCGCCGCAGGACCGCGACCATCGGCGCCGGAAGCCGCGTCTTCAGGAGGCGAACGTCTCGCGGTACCGGCCGAAGAACGTCGTCTCCGGAAGCGTCGCGAGCAGGCTCCGCTGTTCGCAGAGATAGACGGAGGCCTCGCCGCCGGGGCCGATCTGCCCGACCGGGTGGCCGTCGATGAGGACGGCGACCGGTACGTCGGGTGTGCGGTTCGTGACCGTGAGGGTGAGACCGCGCGGAACGACCAGCGGGCGCGCGTGAAGCGAATGCGGCGCGATGAACGTCACCGCCATGGCGTCGAGTCCGCGCACGAGCACCGGGCCGCCGTTCGAGAGGTTGTACGCGGTCGAGCCGGACGGCGTCGACGCGATCATTCCGTCGCACGGGACGACGCCGAGGTCCTCGCCGCCGACCGCCCAGCCGAGCTCGACCATGCGGCCGAGCACGGAGCTCGTCGCGACGACGTCGTTCACCGCGACGTGGCTCTCGTCGTCGAGCAAGAGCTGCAGCGTCGGCAGCTCGATCACCGTGTATTCGCCGGCGAAGACGCGGGCGAGCTCCTCGTCGGCGCGGTCCGGTGCGATCGCGGCGAGAAAGCCGACGCGTCCGTAGTTGACGCCGATCACCGGAACGCGGCTGCCGAGCAGCGTCGTGAGTGCGCGGAGAATCGTCCCGTCGCCGCCCAGGGCAACTGCGAGGTCGGCCGTGCGCGGGTCGTCGACGACGTCTGCGCCTGCGGCTGCCGCGGCCTGCTCGACATGGGCGACCGCGTCGCTCACGTTCTTGCTCCCGTGCGTGACGATCGCGACGGAGCTAACCGGCCGCGACCGCTGCGTCGATCCGCTCGTCGAGATCATCGGGGAGGGTCGGGTCGTCGGCCTGCGCGAGGTGGAGGAAGAACTCCCGGTTGCCCTTCGGACCCGGGAGACCGGAGTCTACGACGCCGAGCACGCTCGCTCCCCAGCCGGCTGCGGCCCCGGCTACCTCGTGCAGCACGCGTGCGCGCGTCGCGGGATCGCGGACGACGCCGCCCCGGCCGACGTCGGCGCGGCCGGCCTCGAACTGCGGCTTCACGAGCACGACTGCCTGCCACCCCGGGGCTCCGAGCCGCAGGAGCGGCGGCAACGCGATGCGCACGGAGATGAAGGAGACGTCGCAGACCACGAGCGCGGGCGCGAACGGGAGGAGCTTCACGTTCCGCGCGTTCGTCCGCTCGAGCACGCAGACGCGCGGATCGGCGCGCAGGCGCGGATGCAGCTGGCCGTAGCCGACGTCGAGCGCGATCACGCGCGCCGCGCCGCGCTGGAGAAGCACGTCGGTGAAGCCACCGGTCGACGCGCCGACGTCGAGCGCGTCGAGCCCGGCCGGATCGACGCCCAGCCGGTCCAGCCCGTTCGCGAGCTTCTCGCCGCCGCGCGAGACGTACTGCGGTGTCTGCTCGACCGTCAGCTCGGCCTCCTCGTCGACCTGCTGGCCCGGCTTGGCGAAGCCGGGAACGAGGCCCGCCAGCACGAGCGCCTGCGCCTGCGTCCGCGACTCCGCCAGGCCGCGCTCGACGAGCAGGACGTCGAGCCGCTTCTTCACGGCCTGATGCCCCACCGCCCTTCGAAGCGGTCGCCGGGCTCGAGCCGGATCAGCGCCTCCCCGGTCCGGAACGCCTGCGGCGGGCACGTCATCGGCTCGACCGCGAAGCCGCGGCGGCCGATGTCCGGGAGGTCGCCCGTGAAGAGCTGCACGTACGGCCAGCGCTCGTCGGCCCACACGGTGACGCCGCCCACGTCGTGCGATCCCTCCCAGCGCCGGCACTCGTCCAGCTGCTCATCCCCGACGAGCGCGTCGACGTCGCAGGCGATGTACGGGTGATGGCCGGCGCCGAACGGACACGCGCGCGCGCCGACGTTCTGCGCGCTCGTCGTCACGGTGAGGCCTGCGTCGTCCAGCATGTACTCGACCCGCAGATGCAGCGTGAACGGATAGCCGGGCTGCGGATGGAGGACGTACTCGAGCGCGACGCGCGAATCGCTGCGCTCGACGCAGCGCCAGTTCGTCCAGCGGACGAGCCCGTGGTTCGCGGAGTTGTTCTTGCGGTCGGTCACCGGCAGGCGGTGCGTCTCGCCCGCCCACTCGTACTCGCCGCCCTCGCCGATCCGGTTCGGCCAGGGCATCAGCACCTGGCCGCGACCGGACGTGCACAGCTCGTCCTCGCCGAAGCCGAGCAGGACGTCGTCGAAGACGCGCAGGCCGGCGCCCACCTCGGTCACGACGGCGCGATGCGCCGCGCGGCGCAGCTCGAACTGCTCGCCGCTAGGCGGTTCGGACCGCGAGCCCATCGACGATGTCGCGCAGGACGGAGGTGTCGGCGTCGACCTCTGCGAGCCGCGAGCGCGCACGGTCGGCCGCTTCGTCGGCGAGTCGGCGCGCGCCGTCCACGCCGTGCGTGACGACGTAGCCGTCGCCGTCGAGGATGTCGTCGACGATCTGGAAGAGCAGACCGAGCTCCTCGCCGAACGCGCGCCAGGAGACCTGCGCGTCTTCGGGCACCTCGGCCGCCCAGAGCGCCATCGCGACGGAGGCGTAGAACAGACAGCCGGTCTTCAGGCGGTGCACCGCGGCGAGGTCTGCGTCGTCGACCATCGTGTCGAGGTACTGGCCGCCGATCATGCCGAGCGTCGCCTGCGCGAGCTCGCGCGCGACGCGCGACGAGTCGTACGCGCACGCGAGCCGGAACGCTTCGGCGAGCAGCGCGTCGCCTGCGAGGACGGCGGTTCCCTCGCCGTACGCCGACCAGACGCTCGGCTTGCCGCGCCGCTCCTCGTCGTCGTCGAGCGAGGGCAGGTCGTCGTGCACGAGCGAGAAGTTGTGCACCATCTCGATCGCGAGCGCCGCCGCCATCACCTGCTCGGCCGGCACGCCGAGCGCCTCGCCGACTGCGAGCGAGAGCACGGGCCGGATCCGCTTGCCGCCCATCTCGACGAGCGCGTAGTGCGCCGACTCCGCCTGCCCGTGCAGCTCGGGCCAGAGCGTGAGCCGCGCGAGCTCCTCCTCGACGAGCGCCCGCAGCTCCTCAGGGCTTCTGGGCATCGGCCTCCGCCGCCCGTTTCGCCCGCTCGAGCTCCTCCTCGACCGACTTCGCGAGCTCGGACAGCTCGCCGAGGATCTCGAGCGCGCGGTCGGGCGAGCCGCCCTCGCCGGTGGCGAGCCGGTCGAGCTCGCCGCGCGCGGCCTCGAGGCGCGCGAGCAGCTCCTCGGCCCTCGTCAGAGACTCGTCTGCACTACCACTGCTCACGCTGCCTCCCGGTTGATGCGATCGAGGATCCCGTTCACGAGCCGGCCCGCCTCACGGGTCGAATACTGCTTGGCGAGGGTGACGGCCTCGTCGATCACGGCGCCGGCGGGGATCTCCCCCACGTCGAGCTCGTGGATCGCGATGCGCAGGATGTTCCGCTCGACCGCGCCGAGGCGGTCGGCCGTCCAGCCGGACTCGGCCGCGGCGGCCGTGATCCGGCGGTCGAGCTCGGACGCGTCGCGGACGACGGCATCGGTCACGCCGCGGGCGTAGTCGTCGATCTCGCCCTCGAAGAGCTCGCCCGGCGGCCGCTCGGTCACGTCCCACTGGTAGAGGAGCGTCAGGGCCGAGCGCCGCGCCTCGCGACGGCTCACGGCCATCTACGCCAGTTCCTCGATCGACACGTCCACCGACGTCACACTCACCTCGCACATGGTGCCGAGCGCAGAGGCGACGCGCTCCTGCACGTCGCGTGCGACGTCCGGCAGGATCCGGCCGTAGGCGACGGTCAGCTCGAGCGCGACCCGCGCCGCGCCCTCGCCGATCTGGACGTCGAGGCGGCGCCGCGGATGTCGGACGCGGACGCCGCCCACCTGCTCCGCCGAGCGCACGACGATCTGCGTCAACGCGGATTCCGTCACGCGCACACCGGGCGCGAGCGTCTTCATGCGCCTGCGAGCGCCGGCAGCTTCGCGCCCGCCTCCTCGATGAAGGACGTCGAGTAGTCGCCGCTTCGGAACTCGTCGCTGCCGAGGATCTCGAACGCCGCCTCGCGCGTCGTCGGCAAGCCGCGGATGTCCAGCTCGCGAAGCACGCGACGCGCGCGCTCGATGCACGCAGCCCGGGTCTCGTCGCGCACGATCACCTTCGCGATCAACGAGTCGTAGTACGGCGGGATCACGGTGCCGTCCTCGACGAAGGTGTCGACGCGCACTCCCGGGCCGAGTGGCGGCCGGAAGCGCTCGAGCCGGCCGGGCGCCGGTGCGAAGCCTCGCGCCGGATCCTCGGCGTTCACGCGGATCTCGATCGCATGACCCGAACACGGCGCACGGCCGCTCAGCGGCAGCGTCTCGCCGGCGGCGACGGCGAGCTGCAGCCGCACGAGGTCGAGTTGGGTGACGAGCTCCGTCACCGGATGCTCGACCTGCAACCGCGCGTTCAGCTCGATGAACGAGAACGTCCCGTCGGGGCCGACGAGGAACTCGAAGGTGCCCGCGTTGCGGTAGCCGATGTGCACGCAGGCACGCTCCGCGGCCGACTCCATCGCCTCGCGCAGCTCGGCGTCGAGCGCGGGCGACGGCGACTCCTCGATCAGCTTCTGGTGCCGCCGCTGGATCGAGCACTCGCGCTCGCCGCAGGTGAGGACGTTCCCGTGCGCATCGCACAGCACCTGGATCTCGACGTGCCGTGCGGGCGTGATCGCCTTCTCGACGTACAGCGTGCCGTCCGAGAACGCGGCCTCGGCCTCGGCCGACGCGCGCGAGTACGCCGCCTCGAGCTCGTCGGGGCCGCGGACGAGCCGCATGCCGCGCCCGCCGCCGCCCGCCGCCGCCTTGAGCAGCACCGGGTAGCCGAGCTCGTCGGCGGCCGCGCCGGCCTCCGCGAGGCTCGCGGCGCCTTCCGTGCCCGGGACGAGCGGGACGCCGGCCGCGCGCATCTCCAGCTTGGCGAGCGCCTTGTCCCCCATCCGCTCCATCACGTCGGCCGGCGGCCCGATGAAGACGAGGTCGTTCTCCTCGCACGTCCGGACGAAGTCGGCGTTCTCCGAGAGGAAGCCGTAGCCGGGATGCACCGCCTCGCAGCCGGTCGTCGTCGCGGCCGCGACGATCGCCGGCGTCGAGAGGTAGCTCTGAGCCGCCGGCGGCGGGCCGATCTTCACGGCGCGGTCCGCGAGCCGGACGTGCAGGGCCTGCTCGTCCGCCGTCGAGTAGACGGTCACCGCCTCGATCCCGAGCTCGTGCAGCGCGCGGATGACCCGCACCGCTATCTCGCCCCTGTTCGCGACGAGCACGCGCGAGAACATCAGAGCGCCGGCGGGCCCGCGAGCGGCTCCAGGTCGAAGAGGACCTGCCCGAACTCGACGGGTGCCGCGTTCTCGACGTGGATCCGGCGGACGACTGCCTCGACGTCGGACTTGACCTCGTTCATCAGCTTCATCGCCTCGAGGATGCAGAGGGTCTGTCCCGGCCCGACGACGTCGCCCACCTCGACGAACGGCGGCGCTCCAGGCTCGGGCGCCCGGTAGAACGTCCCGACCATCGGCGACTCGACGTGCACGTAGCCGTTCGCCGGTCGTGCGACCGGGGCAGGCTCCGGCTCGGGGATGGCGAGCGGCGCCTGCGACGGTGCGAGAGGCAGCTCGTCGGGGGTCGCGCGCACGGAGACGCGCATGCCCGCCTCTTCGATCGTGAGCTCGCCGATGCCGGTCTCCTGGACGATCCGAACGACCTCGCGGATCCGCTCGGCCCGAGCCTTGTCGACGGCCGCGAGCTCGTCGTCGTCGGCGGAGGCCCGGCCGCGGATCGCGCGCAGCAGCCGCTCGGCGTCTTCCCCGAAGAGGCCGAGGAGGAGAAGCTCCTCCTCGCTCGCCGCGACGCCCTCGGCGCGCTCGCGCAGCTCGTCGAGCGGCGCGACCACGTCTTCCTGGGATTCCGGGTCGTGCGTCAGCTCGACCGCGCGCAGGACCGCGGGGTCGATCGGCTCGGGCGGCCGGCCGAAGCGGCCGCCCACGAGCGCCCGCAGCTCGTCGACGATCGTCAGATATCGGCTTGCGGAGAGGACGTTCAGCAGTGCCTGCGAGGCGAGCACCTGGCCCATCGGCGCCGCGAGCGGCGGCCAGCCGACCTCGGCCCGGATGCGGTCGAGCTCCTCGACCACCTCGTCGAGGCGGTCGCCGGCACCCTGCGCCCGCAGCGTCGCGTCGAGACCCGCGACGAGGCTCGCCGGGACGTCGTGCTGAGCGGCGCGGACGGCGATCCGCGGTGCGAGCGGCGCGACCGGCTCGTCGCCGATGTGCTCGTCGACGAGATCCGACGCCTCCCACAGCGCCGCGACGTCGACGCCGGTCTGCAGGCCCATCCCCGCGAGCGCCTCGGTGAGCGCCTCGCCCGAGACACGGTGCAGGGCCAGCGCGAGCGGGAAGATGGCGCAGGCGATCAACTGCGCGCCCGCCCGCGCGGCGGCAAGCGTCGCCGCGAGGCCACTGCCGCCGGAGCCCTGGACGTAGATGCCGATCGGCAGCCCGCTCGCCTCGGCGAGCGCGCCCGCGAGCTCCTCCGCCGTGTGCGGCTGCAGCGAGCCCGTCGGATCGTGCAGGAGGACGCGGACCGCACCGAGCTCCGGCAGCGCCTTCGCGCGCTCGATCAGCGTGTCGAGCGTGCCCGTCGGACCGGGGCTGTAGACGAGCCCCGCCTCGAAGTCGCGCTCGGCGGCGCCGATCGCCTCCGCCGCTTCGCGCAGGTTCGAGACGTCGTTCAGCGGGTCGTGGAGCCGAAAGACGTCGATGCCGTTCTCGGCGGCCGAAGCGACGAACCGACGCGCGAAGTCCGCGTGCACGGGCCGCGACCCGACGAGGAAGCGCCCCCGCAGCGCGAGCCCGAGCGGCGTGTGCACGCGCGCCTTCAGCGCGCGGATGCGCTCCCACGGGCTTTCGACGCCGCGCTTGACCGCAGCGTCGAAGCAGCCGCCGCCCGAGACCTCGAGGTACGCGAAGCCCGCGCGGTCGAGGATCTCCGCGAGCCGTAACTGGTCTGCCGTCGGCACGGCGCCCGCGAGCGGCTCCTGTCCCAGCAGCCGAATCGTCGTGTCGGCGAGCGTCGGCACCGGCGAGACCTTACCGCGCCTCCGTCAAGCCGCGGACGCCACGAGCCGATTAAACGGAACGTGCTGCTCGAGTCGTTTCCCGTCTCGCTGGGAGTCGTCGTGGGCATCGCCGCCGCCGTGACGGCTGCGTTCGCGCTGTCGCTTCCGATGCTCCGCTCGCCGATCGACTCGGCGATGCTCGGGCCGCCGAAGCAGCCGCGCTACGCAGTCGCGCGCGTCCGCCGCGTGTTCGCGGACTACGGCGTCCGGCTCCGTTACACGAGCCATCCCCGCCGCGGTCTCATCGTGCTCGGCGTGATCCCGCCGCCGTACGCGCCGAGCGCGCTGACCGTCGCGATCCCGGCGAGCGGCGGCTTCGAGGCGCGCTACGGCGGCGAGAACGCGCGCGTTCGGGCGCGCGTCGCCGCAGCCGTGGCCGCACTTCGTCGTCGCTAGGCGCGCGAGATGTAGCGCTTCTCTCTCGGGTCGACCTTCAGCCGGTCGCCGACATTCACGAAGAGCGGCACCTGTACGACCGCCCCGGTCTCGAGCGTCGCGGGCTTCGTCACGTTCGAGACGGTGTCGCCCTTCACCCCGGGCTCGGTCTCCGTCACGGTCAGCTCGACCGATGCGGGCAACTGGAGGCTCGAGGGCTTGCCGTTCACTGCAAGCACCTGCACGGTCGCGTTCGGCTGCATGAACGAGAGCTCCTCCTCGACGTCGGAGCGCAGCAGGACGAACTGCTCGTAGCTCTCGGAGTCCATGAAGTGCGCCTCGGTGCCGTCCTCGTAGAGGTACTGGACGTCCTTCACCTCGGTGTGCACGCGCGGGAACTTCTCGCCGGCGCGGAACGTCCGGTCGACGACGGCGCCGTTGTCGAGGTTGCGCAGCTTCGTGCGCACGAACGCGCCGCCTTTGCCCGGCTTCACGTGCTGGAACTCGAGGATGCGCCACACCTTGCCGTCGAGCTCGATGTGCATCCCGTTCTTGAAGCTGTTCGTGTCGACCATGTCGGCCATCACGCGACCTCGATCAGGTCTCGCCGGAAGCCGGTCAGGCTCTCCATGCCGTCCTCCGTCACGAGGACGTCGTTCTCGATGCGGATGCCGAACCGGCCGTCGAGGTACACGCCCGGTTCGACCGTGACGACGTTCCCCGCCTCCAGCACGTCGGTCGATTCCTTCGAGAGCCGCGGGCTTTCGTGCACGTCGAGGCCGAGACCGTGTCCGAGGCCGTGGCCCATGGCGCCGCTGAACGGGCTCTCGTCGATCACGCCGCGCGCGAGCGCGTCGGCCTCGACGCCGGAGAGCCCGGCGCGGATGCCGTCGAGCGCCCGCTGCTGCGCGAGCAGCACCGTCTCGTACGCCTCCTTGGACTCGGCGTCGAGCGGCCCGGTGGCAAACGTCCGCGTGCAGTCGGACGCGTAGCCGTCGACCGTGCAGCCGGTGTCGATCACCACGAGCTCGCCCGTGCCGATCTTGCGGTCGCCGGCGCGCGCGTGCGGCCGCGACCCGGTCGGCCCCGAGCCGACGATCGACTCGAACGCGAGCCCTTCGCCGCCCTCCTCGTGGAAGAGCTGCGCGAGCTCCCAGGCGACGTCGCGTTCCGTGCGGCCGACGAAGCGGACGTCGGTGAGCCGCTCGAAGACGCGGTCCGTGATCGCGCACGCGCGGCGGAGGATCGCGAGCTCGTCGTCGTCCTTGACCGCACGCAGGCTCTCGACGGCACCCGAGGTCGGGACGAGGTCGAGGCCGCCGTCGCGAAGCGTCTCGTAGTGGCCGTACTGCAGCGACCGCTCGAACGCGATCCGTCCGCCGAGCGTCTCCGCGAGCTCGCCGATCAGGTTCCGCTTGGTGAGGACCGGCTCGACGTCCGCAACGTCCTGGGCGGCGCCCCAGTAGCGGAAGTCGGTGAAGAGGCGCACGCGGTCGCGCTCCACGAGCAGGACCGCGTTCGAGCTGGCGAAGCCGGTCAGGTAGCGGACGTTCGTCGGCTCCGTCACGAGCAGCGGGTCGTCGATGCGTTCGGCGAGGCGGATCAGGCGGTTTGTCATGCGTGCTCCTTGAGATATTCGAGACCGAGACGGTAGCCGTCCGGCCCGTGCCCGACGAAGCGGGTCGCGACCAGGTCGCTGATCACCGAGACGCGCCGCCACTCCTCGCGCTCGTCCACGTTCGAGAGGTGCACCTCGACGATCGGGACCTTGAGCGGCTCGAGCGCGTCGCGGATCGACCACGCGTAGTGGCTCCACGCGCCGGGGTTCACGATCACGCCGTCGGCGTTGTCGTAGGCGTCGTGGCACCACTTGATGAACTCCGCCTCGCTGTTCGTCTGCCGGCACTGCACCGTGAGCTCGAGCTCGCGTCCCCATTCGTAGATCCGTCCCTCGAGCTCGGCGATCGACAGGCCGCCGTAGAGGCTCGGGTCGCGCCGGCCGAGGATGTTGAGATTGACGCCGTTGAGGACGAGGACCCGCATCGTGTCGCGCGATGCTACTCGGCGACCAGCTCGTCCAGCGCGCGTCGAACGTCGGCCGCGGGCACCGGGACGTCCCACGCGGGCCCTCGCTCCTCGAGCAGGACGAGGCGGAGCTCGCCTCCTTCGACCTTCTTGTCGCGCTGCATCGCGGCCCAGGCGGCCTCGCGGTCGACGCGGGCGGGCTCGGGGTGGAGGAGCTCCTCGACGGCTTTCGTCTCGCGTCCGGAGAGGCGGAGCGCCGCGAGGAGGCCGAGCGCGACCGCGCGGCCGTGGCTCAGGCCCGCGTAGCCGGCGGCGGCCTCGAGCGCGTGCGCGAAGGTGTGGCCGAGGTTCAGCTGCTTGCGGTCGGCGCGGTCGTACGGGTCGCGCAGGCAGATGGCCGCCTTGAACGCCGCGCAGCGGCGGACGAGCTCGTCGTCGCGCAGCTCGTGGAGCGCCTCGCCGGCGAGCAGGCTCGTCTTCACGACCTCTGCCGTCCCTTCCAGCCGCTGCTCGGGCGGGAGCGTGACGAGCAGGGCAGGGTCGATCACGGTGCGGCGCGGCCAGTGGAAGGCGCCGACGAGGTTCTTGCCCTGCGGCAGGTCGATCGCGGTCTTGCCGCCGATCGCCGCGTCGACCTGCCCGACGAGCGTCGTCGGGACCGGCGTCCAGTCGATCCCGCGCAGGTAGGTGGCGGCGGCGAAGCCGGCGGCGTCGGTGGTGGTGCCCCCGCCGAGGGCGACGATCGTCCCGCTCCGGTCGAGGCGGAGCTCCTGCCACAGCCGGTCGAGCGCCGGCATCTGCTTCGCGGCTTCGCCGGCGGGGAGCTCGTGCATCGCCTGCAGGCGCGGCCCGAGCGCGAGTTGCGCGTCCATCCCGTGGATGCCGGCGACGTGCTGGTCGCTGACGAGCGCCGTCGGGCCGTCGCCGGGCACCAGGTCCTGGAGCCGGGCGAGGGCGCCGCGTTCCACGTGGACGCCGGCGGCGGCGAGCACGATGTCGTCGGCGTCACGCGCCGTCGTGTGCGCGGCTCGCGAGTAGAGCGGCGCGCGGCGCTCGTAGCGGAGGCGGAACTCGGCTTCGTCCTGCGCGAGCGGGCGGCGGCTCCCCCGCACGCGCCCCCACGCCGTCTCGACGTCGACGTCGAGGTGGACGACGAGCACGTCGTCGAGCGTCTCGAGCAGGCCGCGCGTCTCGACCGCTCCGCCGCCGACGGCGATCACGGCCGGCTGTGCGTGCGCCGTCGCGTCGCGGAGGAACTGCGCCTCGAGCTCGCGGAACGCCGCCTCGCCCTCGCGCGCGAACAGCTCCCAGATCGCGCCGTGCTGCCGCTCGATCGCGTCGTCGACGTCGAAGAACGGCCGCCCGAGCCGCAGCGCCACCTCCGCGCCGAGCGTCGACTTGCCGGCGCCCATGAAGCCGATCAGGACGACGTGCTTGTCCGGCGGCGCCATGACCCGGTGTCAGACGTGACGAAGAGGTTGCACGCAACCATGCGGAATCATCGGGACGAAGCATCGGAACCCGGTGTCAGACACGGCAGTTCCAGTCGATCCGCTCGAGATAGGCGCGCCACGCGTCGACGAAGTCGCCGAGCGCGTCGCCGCCGAACTTCTCGCGGGCGGCGCGGGCGAGCTCCCACGCGACGGCGGCTTCCGCGACGACGGCGAGCGCCTCCACCGCCGAGACGTCGCTGCGCTCGACGAGTGCGTGCGCGGGCTCGCCTGTCTCGAGATCGACCGACGCGAGCGGCTGCATCAGCGTCGGCAAGGGCTTCATCGCGGCGCGGACGACGATCGCCTCGCCGTTCGAGACGCCCGCCTCGATGCCGCCGGCGCGATTCGTCTCGCGACGCAGGCCGCGCTCGCCGCGAACGATCTCGTCGTGCGCCTCCGACCCGCGCAGTCGAGCGAGCCCGTACCCGTCCCCGATCTCGACCGCCTTCACGGCCTGGATCCCCATCAGCGCCGCCGCGAGCCGTGCGTCGAGCCGGTCCTCCTTGCGCGCGTACGAGCCGAGCCCCGGCGGGACGCCGCGCGCATGCACCTCGACCACGCCTCCGAGCGTGTCGCGATCCTTTCGTGCGTCGTCGACGGCCGCCGGATCGGCGCCGGCGACCGGCACCGCGTGGCCCGCCACCGAGACCCCGATCGCAGCGAGCAGCGCCTTCGCGACCGCCCCGGCCGCCACGTGAACCGCCGTATGCCGCGCCGACGCCCGCTCGAGCGCGTCCCGCACGTCGGCGTGCCCGAACTTCTGCACGCCTGCGAGATCGGCGTGGCCGGGCCGCGGCAGCGTCACCGCCTTCGTCCCCTTGCCCGCCGGCTCGCCCTCCGGCGGCCACGGGCTCATCCCCCACGTCCAGTTCTTGTGATCGCGGTTTCGGACGACGAGCGCGAGCGGCGTCCCGAGCGTCCGGCCGTGTCGCAGGCCCGCCAGGACCTCGACCTCGTCCGTCTCGATCTGCTGCCGCGGCGACCGCCCGTAGCCCTGCTGGCGCCGTCGCAGATCGCCGTCGATCGCCGCCCTGTCGAGCACGAGCCCGGCGGGCAAGCCGGAGACGATCGCGACGAGCGCCGGTCCGTGCGACTCGCCTGCGGACGCGAGCTCGAGAGTCACGCGGGCAAGCCTAAAGCGCGCCGCATCACGGCCACCGGCGCAGGCACCCCCGTCCAGAGCGCGAACGACGCGGCGCCCTGCGCGACGAGCACCTCGAGACCGTCGAGCACGCGCGCGCCGCTCGCGGCTGCGGCGTCGGCCGTGGCGGAGCGCGGATACGGCAGATCGACGAGCGTCTGGCCCGCGTGCAGCTCGACGATCGGCGCCTCCCGCACCGGGGTTGCATGCACGACGAGATCGGCGTCGCCGACGTCCGGCGGCCACTCGCCGCGACGCGAGAAGACGCGTGCGTGCGGCAGCGCGTGGACGAACGCCGCCGCCGCGCCGCCGTCCCCGATCACGACCGGCTTGTAACAGTCTGTTACTTGCTCGAGGATCGCCGGGTCCGTCGAATAGCCCTCCGTGCCGACGAGCGTGTTCACCGACGGAAGCTCCGACCCGACGAGCCGTACGACCGCCGCCTTGTGCGGCGCCGTGACGTTCGCGCCGGCGAACCCGAGTGCGTCGAGCCCCCGCACCGCCTCCTCCAGGCGCTCCGGCAGGACGTCGAGCGCGACGTACACCCAGTCGAGCCCGCGCGCGGCGAACGCTGCGTTCTGCATCCGCGGCGAAAGCGAGTGCGCGACCGGATGCCCGAGCAGCGCGACGGCTCTAGTAGCCGTAGAGATGCTCGTGGTAGACGAAGTCGTTGTAGTTCGCGGTGAAGTAGTGGTGCACCTTGTCCGGCTTGCGGACGAAGTACAGCCAGTTGCCGGGCGCCGGATGCGCAGCTGCCTGCATCGACGCGAGCCCCGGGTTCGCGATCGGCGTCGGCGGCAGTCCGATGATGTCCGGATTGCGCGTGTTGTACGGGTTGTCGCTCGCGAGCTCCGACTGCGTGAGCGGCCGCGTCCCCGGCACGTGCAGCCCGTAACGCGTCGTCGCATCGATGCCGAGGTTCATATGCGCCTTCAGCCGGTTGTAGATCACGCGCGCGATCTTGGGCCGCTCGTCCGGCGCGAGGGCCTCCTTCTCGACGAGCGACGCGATGATGAGCACGTCGTACGGCGTGAGGTTCTTCGACCGTGCGTACGAGAGGTTGACCTTGGCCCAGTTCTGGTGGAACGCGTCGAGCTGGTCCTGCACGAGCTGCTTCGACGTCGTGTACGAGAGGAAGTCGTACGTCGCAGGAAAGAGGAAGCCCTCGAGGTTCCGCCTTGCGGTTCCGAACCCGTCGACCGCCTGCGGCTGCGACCAGTGCAGGTAGCCGCGTGCGGAGAGCAGAACGTGCTTGTGGCTCTTGTGCTCGGCGATCTTCGCGACGACCGCAACGCGGTGCGCCATGTCCGCGCGCGTGAACCCCTCCGGGAAGACGATCCGGAACGGCTTCGGCGGCGGCAGCGGCGCCGTCGAGGGCGGCGCGGACGACGACTTCGTGGTCGCCGCGACGTCGACGATCACGTAGGCGATGAGCGCGACGACGAGAAGGCCGCCGATCGCCGCGACCCGCCGCAGGAGGATGCGACGGCGCGAGACCTGCCGGGGCGGCGGCCCCGGCTTCGGCGGCATCACGCCCCGTCTGCGCTCGACCACGCGAGGTAGCTGGAGAGGAGGTGAGCCGCCGCGCGCGCGTCCTCGGCAACCGCCGACGGCGTCTGCTGGGCGAGGTCGGTCGTGAAGCGCTCGTCGAAGAGCACGACCGGGACTGCGAGGCGGCCGCGCAGAGCCGCGGCGAAGCGCTCCGTCGCACGGGCCTGGTCGCCGCGGTCACCGCGCAGCGTCAGCGGGTGGCCGACGACGACCTGCTCGGCGCCCTCGGCCTCGACGAGCCGCTCGAGCTCGGCGAGCCCGTCGTCGCTCGCCGCCCGCGGGACGACGCAGAGCGGACGGGCGATCGTGCCCGTCGGGTCGGAGACAGCGACGCCCGTGCGCGCGGAGCCGAAGTCGAGCGCGAGCACCTTCAGGAGAGCGCCTCCGCCACGACCTTCTTCCCCGCCGCGAGTGCCTCGCGCACGCCTGCCGGATTCTTCCCTCCGGCCTCGGCGAGCGTCGGCTTGCCGCCGCCGCCGCCGCCGATGTGCGCGCCGAGCTGACGCACGAGCGACGAGGCGTCGAGCCCGCGCTCGACGAGCGACTGGTCGAGGTTCACGACGAGAAACGCGCGGCCGTCGTCGACGGAGCCGACGATCGCCCCGTCCGCGTTCTCCTGCTGGCGGAGGCGGTCCGACAGGTCTCGCAGCGGTCCGCCCTTGAGCGCGCGCGCCTCGACGAAGAGGACGTTCGCCTCCTTGTCCACGACCTCGAAGGCGACTTCGGCCTGCGCCGGCCCCTTCATCGCCTGCTTCCTGGCCTGCTCGAGCTCGCCGCGGAGGACGTCGGCCTCGCGTGCCTGCTCGTGCAGATACGCGTAGGCCTCGCCTGCCGTCACCGCCTCGATCCGCCGTGCTCCTGAGCCGACGGATGCCTCCGACAGGATCGCGAAGGGCCCGATCTCGGCCGTCGAGCGCACGTGCGTGCCCCCGCACAGCTCGATCGACCAGCCGGCGATGTCGACCACGCGGACGACGTCGCCGTACTTCTCCGTGAAGAGCATCTGCGCGCCGAGCCTCCGCGCTTCCTCGATCGGCGTCTCGAAGATCCGGACCGGCAGGTTCCGGAAGACCCGCTCGTTAACGCGGCGCTCGATCTCCGTCCGCTCAGCGTGCGTGAGCGCCTGTGGATGCGTGAAATCGAAGCGGAGCTTGTCCGGGCGCACGGCAGATCCCGCCTGCTTCACGTGCACGCCGAGAACCTCGCGCAGGCACTCGTGCAAGACGTGTGTCGCCGTGTGATTCGCCATCGTCGGATAGCGCACGTTCCACGGCACGACGGCCTTCACGCGGTCGCCCTCGGCAAACCCTTCGCCGCGGAAGACGAGCTCCTGGTCCTGGTCGAGGCGCAGCGCCTCGACGAGCTCGGCGCGCGTCCCGTCTTCCTTCTCGATCGTGCCGAGGTCGGAGACCTGGCCGCCGCCCGCGGGGTAGAACGGCGACTGCTCGAGCTTCACCTGGAAGAGGCCGCCGCCGAGCTCTGCGTAGGCGGTGATCGCGGTCAGCACCTCGGTGCGCTCGTAGCCGACGAACTCGGTGCGCGGCGCGCTCGAAAAGCGGACGTCGATCTGCACCGTGCTGTGCTGGCGCGAGATCTCACGGTGCTCCTCCATCAGCCGCGTGTACTCCTCGTCGTTCACGCCGAGGCCGCGCTCGCGCGCGAGCTCCTGCGTCAGCTCGATCGGGAAGCCGTAGGTCGCCTGGAGCGTGAACGCATCGTTTCCGGTGATCTCGCCGCGCGCGGCCGCGTCGTCGAAATGCTTCATCCCGCGCTCGAGCGTCTCGGCGAAGCGCTCTTCCTCGGCGACGAGGACGCCGTGGATCTCGTGCACGTGCTGCCGAAGCTCGGGATACGCATCTCCCATCTGCTCGATCACGGCGTCGGCGAGCTCGGCGAGGAAGGGCGCCTCCATCCCGATGCGCAGTCCGTGCTGCGCGGCGCGCCGGATCAACCTGCGGAGGACGTAGCCGCGTCCTTCGTTCGACGGCGTCACACCTTCGCTCGCGATGAACGTCATGCCGCGGCCGTGGTCGGCGAGCACGCGGTGGGCCTTCGTCGCGTCGGGCGAGTCGCCGTACGCGACACCGGACCGCTCGGCGATCCAGCGCATGATCGTCTGGTAGCCGTCGGTGTCGTAGACCGACGGAACCTGCTGGACGATCCGCGCCGTGCGCTCGAGACCGAGCCCTGTGTCGATGTTCTGCTTCGGCAGATCGGTGAGCGTGCCGTCCGCGTGCAACTCGTACGACATGAAGACGAGGTTCCAAAACTCGAGGAACCGCTCGCAGCGCGTGCAGCCGGGCTTGCAATCGGGCTCGCCGCAGCCGGCCTCCTCGCCCCAGTCGTAATAGATCTCGCTGTCGGGCCCGCACGGCCCGGGCCCGCCGACCGACCAGAAGTTCTCCGACGACGGCAGCTCGACGATCCGCTCGACCGGGATTCCGATCTGCTGCCAGAGCGAGATCGCCTCCTCGTCCGGCCCGAGCCGGAGCTCCGGATCGCCGGCGTGGACGCTCACCCAGATGCGGTCCCAGTCGAGCTGCAGCCGGTCGCGCACGAACTCCGTCGCGTACTCGATCGCACCTGCCTTGAAGTAGTCGCCGAACGAGAAGTTGCCGAGCATCTCGAAGAAGGTGAGGTGATAGGTGTCGAGCCCGACGTCGTCGATGTCGACGGTGCGGAAGCATTTCTGGGACAGCGTCGTTCGCGGGGCGGGCGGCTGCTCGCGGCCGAGGAAATAGGGCATCTGGGGCTGCATCCCGGCCGTGACGAGGAGCGTCGAGCGATCGTCGGCACGTGGCACAAGCGACGCGGACGGACGTCGCAGGTGGCCCTTCTCCTCGAAGAAGGAGAGGTAGCCCTCGCGGATCTCGTTCGAGGTGCGCACGGCGAGAGGCCATTCTAGGGATGAGGATTCGGCCGCCCTTCGTCGTAGGATCCCGGTGTGGGTCCCCGCCGTCGGAAGCGCTACCGCTATCGGCTGCGCCGCCTCGCGCCTGTGCTCGGAGCGGTCGTCGTCGCGGGGCTCGGCGGTGCGTGGGTCGGATCCCACCGGGCGGCGACGCCGCTCGCCGTCGCCGCGCCGACACCGGTGCGGTCCACGCACGCTCTGCGGCTGCTGGCACAACCCGCGGCGCCCGAGCAGAAACGCGCGCCGGCGCGTCTGCTCGTGGGCGGATCGCTCCTGCACCACGCGTTTCGGCCCCGCCTCCTCGCCGCCGCAGCGATCCTCGTCGACGAGAAGACCGGCCGCGTCCTCTGGGCGCTGCGACCGCACGAGCGGCGGCATATCGCCTCGACGACGAAGATCATGACGGCCCTGCTCGCGCTGCACAAGCTCCGGCCGCACGACATCGTGACCGTGGACAAGTCGGTGCCGAAGGTTCCGCTCGTCCGGGAAGGGCTCAAGGCCGGCGAGCGCGTGCAGGCGTGGAAGCTCTTCTACTCGCTCCTTCTCTACTCCGGAAACGACGACGCGCTCGCGCTCGCGATCGCGGCCGACGGCGACAAGTGGACGTTCATCCGGGCGATGAACGCCGAAGCGCAGGAGCTCGGCCTGCACGACACGCATTACTCGACGCCGAGCGGCGTCAAGGATGCGGACAACTATTCGAGCGCGTGGGATCTCGCCGCGCTGACGCGGGTGGCGCTGCGGAACGAGCGCTTCCGCGAGATCGTCCGCACGAGGATCAAGCGCGTTTCGTGGGCGCCGCCGACCTACGCGAAGGTGTACGTGAACAACAACCTCCTGCTCGGAAGCTACCCCGGCGCGAACGGCGTGAAGACGGGCTACACGCACAAGGCGGGCCCGTGCCTCGTCGCCTCGGCGACGCGCGGCGGCACGTCGTTGATCGCCGTCGTCCTCGACTCGCCGAACATGTACTCCGACGCGCGGCGGCTCCTCGACTTCGGTTTCTCCTCGCTCGGCTGATCGGCCACCGACCGCGGCCCGCGCGGATTCCGTGACTTCGACCCGGCGGGAGGCTGGCACCGGCCGTGTCTCGCCGGGCTAAAACACCTGCTCAGCGGCAGGCGGCCGGTGCCAGCCTCCTTGGCGGAAGACGCACGCCTTCGTGACGGCGTCGCTCAGCGCTCCGCGACGAAGACGGCCGTCGACGCGAAGATCGTGCGTGTGCCGGGGAAGTCCGGGACGCGGGCGGCGAGATGCTTGTGCCGCACGGAGTGCCCGATGTAATGACGCATGTCGGCCGCCGTCAGCTCGACGGTGGCCGGTAGGTCGATCGTCCGCACGCGGGCGAAGTGCTGCGCGAGCAACCCGGCGCCGGTCTCGCGCATGAAGAGATGCCGTCGCTCGCCGAGATCGCGTCCGACGAGCTCCCACATCTCGCGCAGCTGGTCGTAGCCGTTCGTCGCGGCGACGAGCGTGCCGCCGGGCCGCAGCACGCGTGCGAGCTCCGCAAGCGCGCCGTCGAGGTCGGGGACGTGGTACAGCATGAAGTTCGCGACCGCGGCATCGAACTCGCCCTCGCCGAACGGAAGCGCCTGCACGTCGCCGACGCGGGCGTCGACACCGCGTGCGCGCGTCAGCTCGACCATCCGCTCCGACTGGTCGAGCGCGACGACGTCGATGCCCGCCGCCGCGATCCGCTCGGCGAGCTCGCCGCGGCCGCAGCCGACCTCGAGCACGCGGCGCGGTCTCGCCGCGAGCAGCTGCTCGAGCGCGACGTCCTGCGCACGCGGGCCGGTGCGCCGCGCCCACAGCGCGCTTCGCACGGCGAGCCCCGTCTCGTCGGCGTACTCGGCCCGGACGGCGTCCGGATCGTCCTGCCGCCGCTCGACGCCGTCAGCCACTCGCGCGCGCGCTCGAGCCTTCGTCCGCGGCGATCTCCTCGCGGATCTTCTCGAGCGAGCGGCGGATGAGGCGCGAGACGTGCATCTGCGAGATGCCGACCTGCTGTGCGATCTGCGACTGCGTCAGGCCGTCGAAGAACCGCAGCTGTAGGATCTTGCGCTCGCGCTCGTCGAGCGCCCTGAAGCCGGGCGCGAGGACGGCGCGGTCCTCCGAGACCTCGTACTGGTGCTCCTCGCTTCCGATCGACTCGAGCGGGTCGAGGTCCTCGTCACCGTCGCTGCCGCCGCCCGACGAGAGCGAGAGCGAGGAGTACGCGCGCCCGGACTCGAGCGCCTCGAGCACCTCCTCCTCGGTCGAGCCCGACGCCTTCGCGAGCTCCGGGATCGTCGGCGAGCGACCGAGCTGAACCGTGAGCTGCTCCATCAGCCGCGAGAGCTGCACGTTCAGCTCCTGAAGCCCGCGCGGCACGCGCACCGACCAGCCCTTGTCGCGGAAGTGCCGCTTGATCTCGCCGATGATGTTCGGCGTCGCATACGTCGTCAGCTCGACCCCGCGCTCGAGGTCGAAGCGGTCGATCGCCTTGATCAGCCCGATCGCCCCGATCTGCACGAGATCCTCGAGCTGCTCTCCGCGGTACGAGTAGCGCCGAGCGAGCGACCGCACGAGCGACATGTACTGCTCGATCAGCTGCTCGCGGGCATGGAGGTCTCCCTCCTCGTGGTAGCGGCGGAGCAGGATCTTGTCGTCGATCCGCGTCATCAGCCGGCCGTCGCCTTCGACAGCGCGACCCATGACTGTCCGTCGGCCCGCTCGACGGAGAAGCCGTCGCTGACCGTGGCGAGCACGCGATGCAACCCGAGCCCGCCCGCGTCGGCGTCGAGCTCCGCGAGCGCGTCGTCGCTGAACGGGCCGATCTTCGCGACGATCCGGTCGTCGTCGACGCTGATCCCTACCGAGATCTCCCCCTCGTCGTCACGGCAGACGAGCAGCGCCTCGAGCGCCACCTGTAGATCCTCGAGCTGCTCGTACGTGAGCTCGAGCCGCGCCCCGAGACCGCCGACGACGAGCCGCGCGATGTGATGGAAGTCCTCCTGAGCCGGCAGGACGAGCGTGATCTCGTCGCTCATGACTCCCCGCCGGCCTCGCGAAGCTCCTCGCCCAGCTCCTGCTCGCGCCGCACGGCAGCGTCCTTGCCCGCCTGCACCGCGTGCCGCCAGTCGCGCCTCGACCTGAAGTCGGCGGCGCCGTAGCTCACACCGGCGGCGAAGCCGGAGAGCTTCTGCACGGGCCGGGTCACCGCCAGGCTGACTGCGCGCACCGCGGTGTCGACGCTGTCGGCGGCGTCGACTGCGCTGTCGGTGATCCGGTCGACCTTGTCAAGTTGCCCGTTCACGCGATCCACGCTTCCTCCGACCTTGTTGATCACCGGGAGGATCTCCCGCTGTGCCCCGGAGATGAACGCGGAAAGGCGCGCAATAGTTCCGCCGAGACGGACGAGCAGGTACGCCGCGGCGAGGCCGACGGCGAGGAGAAAGACGGCGAGGGCGAGCCGCCAGAGGTCACCCCACGTGAACGCGGCGACAAGCATCTGCGTTCGATCTTAGTTGCCGGTCTCCGTGATCACGCCGCAGCCGACGACTGCGTCGCCGTCGTAGAGCACCGCAGCCTGCCCGCGCGCGATGCCGAAGGCGGCCTCGTCGAGCGCGAGCGAGAACCCGCGCGCACGCGCGGTCACGCGTCCGGGAACCGTTGGTGAGCGATATCTGAGCTTTGCGTCGCAGCGCGCGACGGGGACGTACAGCCTGCCGTCGGCCTCGACGCGCCTGCGCGCGAGCGACTCGCGCGGGCCGACGACGACCGTGTTCGCGCGCGCGTCGGCATCGATCACGTAGAGCGGCCGCGGCGCGACGACGCCGATCCCGCGCCGCTGCCCGGCCGTGTAGCGCCAGAAGCCGTCGTGTAGGCCGAGCGTCCGGCCGTGCTCGTCGACGATCGGGCCCGTTCGCGCCTCGAGACCCTGTCGTCCGAGGAAGCTCCGGTAGTCGTCGCCCGCGAGGAAGCACGCTTCCTGGCTCTCCGCTCGTTGCGCGACCACGAGGCCGGCCCGCGCCGCCTCGGCGCGCGTCGCCTCCTTGTTCTGGTCGCCGAGCGGGAACCAGATCCGGTCGAGCCGCCCGGGCGCGAGCCTCGCGAGCATGTACGACTGGTCCTTGCCCGCATCCGCGGCGCGGTGGAGCAGCAGCCGGCCGCGGTGCCGCGCAACGCGCGCGTAGTGGCCGGTCGCGAGTCGGTCGCACCCGGCGCGTCGGGCGAACGCCAGCAGCTCGCCGAAGCGAAACGAGCCGTTGCAGCGGATGCAAGGGTTCGGAGTCTCGCCGCCGGCGTAGCCGCGTACGAACGGAGTCACGACTGCGCGCCGGAACTCGTCGCGCAGATCGAGCGTCACATGCGGCAGGCCGAGCCGGTGACAGGTCTCGCGCGCCGCGATCACCGCCTCCGGCGAGCAGCATGCACGCTCGGCCGCGGGGCCGGCAGGATCGAGCCACAGACGGAGCGTGACGCCGATCGCGTTCGGCGCCGCACGCAGGAGGGCGACCGCACTGTCCACGCCGCCGCTCATCGCGACTGCGGTTCGCCCCGCGCCGTGCGCGGCGCGAAACACCGGCCCGAGCGCGTTTGCCAGCGCGTCGACGGCGAGCGTCTCGCCGCCCACGCGCGCGGCCTCGAGGAGCGTCAGGCCGGCAATGCTCCGCTCGAGCCCCGGCGCGTCCGCGTCGACGATCCGCTCGCCGTCGACGAGCAGGCGAACCGACGCCCACTCGCCGGCGCGCGTCGAATCTCCGAACGTCTCGACCACGGGACCACGGTAACAGTGGGGTCAGGCGCCGCTCGCGCGGCGCCCGACCCCATCCACCCTGCCGATTCCGTCCGAGCCATGTGACCCTGGCGAACCAGGTGGGTGCCGTGCCGTATGCAGCGACGCTGCAGTCGGGACGCCGGCTCCCTTCATGTAGGCGTTGGATCTACATTGAGGCCCGGACCCACGCACAGGGTCGACTGCAGCGCAGAGTAGCGCCTAGGACGCGAAACGCCAGCGAATCGTCTGCGACCCTTGCAGTCCGAGCAGCTTGGCGAGCGCCTGCGTCACGTCGAACGTGCGGCCGGGTGCGGTGTGACCGCGGTCGATCACCTGCGTGAGCACCTCCTTGCCGTCGAACGCGATGTAGATCTTGGCGCCGCAGGGAAGCACGGGATGGGCGACACCTGCTGTGTCCGGCCCGATGCGAACCCCGCACGCGCTCTTCTGCGTTCGCGTCGACGGCGTATACGGCGCGGCGAGCGCGGAGTACCACTGGCCGGCGGGCGCGGGCAGGCCGCCGGTATGACCGTGATGCCGCGCTGCGAACGCGACGGCGATCCCGATCAGCGCCACGCCCGCGAGCGTCGCGACGCGCAGCCCGGCCGTCGGTGTCACGGCGCGCTCACGAGCTCGCCGAAGCTGTCGCGAACGAGGCCGTCGAAGTCGACGGGCAGCGAGCCGTCGGGCCCGGCGAACTCGCGCAGGTACATGAGGAGAAACGAGCGCTCCTCGTCGACGACCGTGTCGGTGCCGGCGGCCTGCCTCGCGAGCCGTTCGAGATCCCAGAGGTTCCACTCCCGCGGCGAAACCGCGACGCCGATCGGGACGACGGTCGCGGCCGGCGCGGGCTCCGCCTCCGGCTCTGGCTCTGGCTCCGGTTCCGGCTCGGGCTCCGGCTCGGGCTCGAGGTCCGGGACGGGCTGCAGCACGCGCACCGGCGCCGGTTCCGGCGCGGGCTCGGGCGGAGTGGACGGTTCCGGCTCGGGCGGCTCGGGCGCCGCGGCCTCCGCCTCGGGCACGGCCGGCTCCGGCTCGGGCTCGACCGCGACCGGTTCGACGACGGAGAGCGCCGGCTCGGGGACGGGCGCAGGCGGCTCCGGCTCCGGGACCGGCTCGCGCTCGGGCACCGCGTCGGGCGTGGCCCGGCGCAGCGAACGGCGCTCGCGCAACGCCCGCGCCGCGGCGGGCCGCTCGCGCCAGAGCACGGCTTCGACGAGCACGACGACGAAGTAGCCGACGGCGGCGGCGCCGACGATCCCCGGCCAGCTCGTCCCGATCAGGCGCGCGGTCACGGGAACCGCGATCAGGAACGCGGCCTCGACGTAGGTCCGTGGGCCGAAGACGCGGCGCACGCGGACGGCCTACGACTCGGACTCGGTCTGCTCCTCGCCGACTGCGGGCTGATCGCTGCCGGCAGACGGCTCCGAGTGGTCCGGCGTCGAGGGCGGCGGGGGAGCCGATGCGGGCGGCGGGGGCGGCGGCTGGCTCTCCGGCGCGGGCTCCCGCATCGGCGCGACTGCCGCCGGGGCCGGCATCGCCGGGGCGGGAGGCGCCGTCTGGGGCCGCGCTTGCTCCACCGTCCGCTCTGCTGCCTGGACGATCGCCGAGGCGACCTGGGCGATCGCGTCCTGCCCGAGCCCGGCAGCGGCGAGCAGCTGCTCCGCTCCGTGCTGGGCCCGTTGCAGGATCGCCGACGCCTGCGCACGCGCCCATTCGAGCGTCTGCTCGACCTCCGCACGCGCGGCGTTCGTCAGCTCGGTCGCCTGGTGGCGCGACTGCTCGAGCAGGCGGTTGCCCTTTGCCTCGGCCTCCTGCAGCTCGCGCGTCGCATCTGCGTGCGACTTCGCGAGCAGCTCGCGCGACTCGTTGCGCGCCGCGTTCAGGATCTCGGCGCGCTGGCGCTCGCTCTCCTGGCGGAACCGTTCGATCTCGGCCTCCCGCTCCTGCAGCTCGCGCTGCCGCCGGCTGACCTCTTCCTCGGTGCGCCCGAGCTGTGCCGCCGACGCGGACTGCGCGTCGCGCTCGATCGTGTCTGCGAACTCCGCGGCTGCGCGGATCAGATGGAGCGCGTCCATGCGCACCGCGTGCCCGGTGGGCTCGACGCTCGCGCTCCGGCCGGCGGCCTGCAACACGCGCAGCTGCGCCTGTAACTGCGCGGCGTGGCGGCGAAAGGCGTCGAATGCCTCGCGCGTCCGCTCCGGATCGAGCCCGTCCCCGACCTGCGGGATGTCCTCGAACCGTGGCAGGCTCGTCAGCGACGGGACCCCTGCCCGACTCGCGCCTTCGGTCATTTCGGCGGTGCCTCCCTGTCTACGCGTAGGCGCGCGGCGCGCGCGCTTGGAAGTATGACTTCTTCATCGGCCGTCCGTTGCCTGCGCTTGACCGGAGTCGACGGTCAGGCGGATGCCGAGCTCCTTCACGTGCCGCGGATCGGCGTCGCTCGGGGCGCCGGTCATCGGGTCGACGCCGGCCTGGTTCTTCGGGAACGCGATCGTGTCGCGGAGGTTCTGCTCGCCGGCCAGCACCATCAGCATCCGGTCGATGCCGAACGCGATGCCACCGTGCGGCGGCGCGCCCATCGCGAGCGCGTCGAGGAGGAAGCCGAACTTCGCCCGCTGCTCCTCGGCGGTGATTCCGAGCAGGTCGAAGACGCGGGCCTGCAGGCCGGGCTCGTGGATCCGGAACGACCCGCCCCCGAGCTCGTTTCCGTTTCCGATCAGGTCGTAGGCGAAGGCGCGTGCGTTGCCCGGATCCTCGTCGAAGCGCTCTTCCCACTCGCGCGTCGGCCGCGTGAACGGATGGTGGACGGCGCCCCACCGCCGCTCCTCCTCGCTCCATTCGAACATCGGGAAGTCGGTGATCCAGACCCACTCGAACGCGCTCGGGTCGGCGAGCCGGAGCTCCTCGCCGAGCCGCGTGCGGAGCGCGCCGAGCACCCGCGAGGTCATCGCCCGGGTGTCGGCCGCGAAGAGGAGCGTCTCCCCCGGCTTGGCCGCGAACGCCGCGAGCTCCTCCTCGGAGAGGAACTTCGCGATCGGCGAGCGAACCTCGCCGGACTCGTCGCAGACGATGTAGGCGAGGCCCTTCGCGCCCCACTCCTTCGCGAATGCCTCGAGCTCCGCGAGCTCGCCGCGCGAGTACGTGCGCGGCACGCGGATGAAGCGCACCGCGTCGGCGCCGGCGAAGACGCCGAACTGCGAGCCGCGTGTCGCAGCCGTCGCGTCCTCGAGCTCGAGACCGAAGCGGAGGTCGGGCTTGTCGGAGCCGAAGCGGCGGTCGGCCTCGTCGAACGTCATGCGCCGGAACGGGAGCTCCAGCTCGACGCCGATGCAGGTCCGCCAGACGGACTGCACCATCTTCTCCATCAGCCCGAGCAGGAGCTCGTAGTCCGGAAACGCCATCTCGACGTCGAGCTGCGTGATCTCCTGCACGCGGTCCGCACGCAGGTCTTCGTCGCGGAAGCAGATCGCGATCTGGTAGTAGCGCTCGAAGCCCGAGATGACGAGGAGCTGTTTCGCGATCTGCGGCGACTGCGGCAACGCGTAGAAGCGGCCCGGCTGCAGCCGTGCCGGCACGAGGAAGTCGCGCGCACCTTCGGGCGTCGGCTTCCAGAGGATCGGCGTCTGGATGTCGACGAAGCCGGCGTCCTCCATCACACGCCGGATCGTCCCGACCATCTGGCCGCGAAGGCGGATGTTCCGCTGCAGCTTCGGCCGGCGCAGATCGAGCCAGCGGTAGCGCATGCGCACGTTGTCGTCGATCGACTCCTCGTCGAGCTGGAACGGCAACACCGTCGAGCGCGAGAGGATCTCGAGCGTCGCGACCTGGACCTCGATCTCGCCGGTCGCAAGATTCGGGTTGACGAGCGACGGATCGCGCGCCACGACGTCGCCCTCGACGCGGATCACGAACTCGTTGCGAAGCTCGTGCGCGGTCTGCGCGGCGGCAGGCGCGCGCTCGGGATTCACGACGACCTGGACGATGCCGCTGCCGTCGCGCAGATCGACGAACACGAGACCGCCGTGGTCGCGGCGCGTGTTCACCCACCCCGCGAGCGTCACGCTCTTGCCGACGTCGCCGGTTCGCAGATCGCCCGCGTTCGCGGTGCGCCACTCGCTCACAGGAGCTCCTCCAGCGTCGCGGCGGAACGGTCCTGCTCCCCGCGGCGGCGAAGCGTCCAGCCGTCGGTCGTGCGGAGACCGACCGCCTGCGCACGACGCTGCCCGTGCGTGAGCTGGCCCTTCACGGAACGGTCGGCGTAGTCGGTGTCAGCCGCGATGCCACGCGCGCGGAGCCCGCGGAGCGTCGCCAGCAGGTCGTCTCGCCGGTCGCTCGCTTCGAGGACGAGAAAGAGGTCGAGCTTCGGGTCGTCGGCGGCGACACCCTCGAGCTCGAGTGCGAGCAGCAACCGCTCGATCCCGGCGCCGAAGCCGATACCAGGCGTGGGCGGCCCGCCGATCTCCTCGACGAGGTAGTCGTAGCGGCCGCCGCCGCAGATCGTCGAGGCCTGCCGGCTTTCGTCGGGGCCGAGGAACTCGAACGTCGTGCGGGTGTAGTAGTCGAGCCCGCGCACGAGCGTTGGATCGAGCGTGTAGGCGACGCCCGCTGCATCTAGCTGGCGTCGGACCTCGGCAAAATGCGCGGCGCATTCGGGACAGAGCGACTCGCCGATCTTCGGCGCGTCCTGGAGCGCGGCACGGACCTGCGGATCCTTGACGTCGAAGACGCGCAGCGAGCTCGTCGTCCGTTTCCGCTCGGCGTCCTCGTCGAGCACGTCGGCGTGCTCGTCCAGCCAGGCGTTGAGCCGCGCGAGATACTCGGGGCGGCATTTGCGGTCGCCGATCGAGTTCAGCTGCAGCTCGTACCGCGTGACGCCGAGCGTGCGCAGCAGCGAGTCGTAGTACTGGATCACCTCCGCGTCGACCGCAGGATCGGCCGAGCCGATGCTCTCGAGCGAGAGTTGCCAGTGCTCGCGAAAACGACCGCGCTGCGGCGCCGCGTACCGGTACATCGGAGCGATCGTGTAGAGCTTGACCGGCTGCGGTGCGCGGTGCATGCCGTGCTCGACGTAGGCGCGACAGATCGGCGCCGTGCCCTCCGGCCGCAGCGTCAACGAGCGGCCGCCGCGGTCCTCGAACGTGTACATCTCCTTCTGCACGATGTCGGAGCCCTCGCCGGAGGTGCGCTGGAAAAGATCGGTGTCCTCGAAGCCGGGCGTCTGGATGCGCGCGTAGCCGTAGAGCGCGCAGAGCCGCTCCATCTCCGCCGTCACTCGTTGCCAGAGCGGTTGATCGGTTGGGAGGACGTCGTGCGTGCCGCGAGGCGCCTCGACGCGCGTCACGCGCGCAGCTCCGCAAGGAACGGATTCCGGGCGAGCTCGGTGCCGAGCGTCGTCGTCGGACCGTGACCCGGGTAGACGACCGTCTCCGGGGGAAACCGGTCGGCGAGCGTCCGCACCGAGGCCAGGAGCGTGTCCCAGTCGGCGCCGGGCAGGTCGACGCGTCCGACCGACCCGGCGAACAGCAGGTCGCCGCTGAACAGGTGGCCCTCGGTGTAGTAGGCGACATGCGCCGGCGAGTGCCCCGGAATCGCGATGCATTCGAACTCGATTCCGGCGACGTCGATCGTCTCGCCGCCCTCGACAAGCGTGTCGGCGGTGTAGGCGCGCCCCGGTGCTCCGAGCGGCGCGAACTCGGAGTAGCGCTCGAGGCGGTCACGCTCGCCCTCCGGCATGTACACCGGCGCTGCGGTTCCTTCCGCCAGATCGGCAACGCCGCCGAGATGGTCGAAGTGCCCGTGCGTGATCAGGATCGCTACACACGACGTCCTCAGGCCCGCGAGCTCGAGCCGCAACGCAGCGGCGTCGCCGCCGGGATCGATCACGACTGCATCGGCAGCCGTCCGGTGCGCGCGCACGACGTAGCAGTTGGTCCGCAGCGGCCCAAGTTCGTAGCGATCGACGACGATGTCCACGCGGGCGAGTGTAACGACGCACCTGCACGGGCACGGGACGCCTCGTGCAGCACTGGAAGCTCTACGAGATCGAGACGCCCGACGGTGCGCGATCGCCGGTCGTGCTGCACTCGCAGGACGGCGAGAGCCGCGTCGTCCTCATCGCGCTCGAGCTGGAGCAGGAGTTGCGCGACCACGAGGTCCACGAGGCTGCGTTCCTGCTCGTCGTCTCGGGCGAGGCGCGGATCGAAGCAGGCGGCGACGCGTTGCGCGCGGTCGCCGGCGATCTCGTCCGCTTCGAGCCGGGCGAGCGGCATGCGGTTTCGAGCGAGGGCGGGGCGAGGTTGCTGCTGACGCTCGCGCCGTGGCCGGGCCCCGGCCATTACCGCGGCCACGAGCGGTCGGCCGGCGCTACCGCTTCTTCGTAGACGATCCGCTCTTCGGCGGGATCGCCGTGCCGCCCTGCTGGCGCGCCTCCCAACGGCGGTAGGCGAAGCGGTCGATGTAGTACGTGAACGGAACGAAGAGCACGGTGTAGAGCAACGCGAGCGGAAGCACGCTCGCGTAGTGATGGCCCTTCGCGGTCAGGCTGAAGAGTGCGAAGACGACGAGCCCGAGCATGCCGCCGCGCTTGAGCGCGCGGTTCCACGACGGCTTGGGCGGTTGGCGAAGCGCTCGTCCCTGCCGGCCGCTGGGCTGCGATCCTTTCTGCGCGGGCTTCGCGGTGCCGTTGCGACGCTCCTCGCGCTCCTTCTTCGGCTCGGCGGCCTCCTCGGGAACCTCGTCGAGCTCGTTGCCCTCACTGTCGACGTAGACGAACTCGTACTCGTGTCGCTTCGACTTCTGCTCGCGCCGCCGCTGCTTCCTCGTGGGCATGTCGGGTTAGCGTAGCTCGCCGCCGACGATCGTCTGCGCGACGAGACGGCCGCCGAGGTGGTAGGCGAGGTAGCGCCAGTCCGGCGCGTCCAGGAGGACGACGTCGGCCCGGTATCCCGGCGCCAGGCGACCGATCGTCCCGGCCCGGTCGAGCACGTACGCAGCGTTGACGGTGCAGGCCGCGAGCGCCTCGGCGGGGCCGAGGTGCAGCTGGGTCGCCGCCAGCGAGCAGCACAGCGGCAGGCTCTCGCAGAACGAGCTGCCGGGGTTGAAATCGGTCGCGAGCGCGACGGCGGCGCCCGCATCGACGAGCGCACGGGCCGGCGGCATCGGACGGTCCAGGTAGAGCGCGCTCGCCGGCAGCACCACGCCTGCGACCTCGCTCGCGGCGAGGGCGCGAATGCCGTCGGGGCCCGTCGCCTCGAGGTGGTCGACCGAGCGCGCGCCGAGCTCGACCGCGAGCGGGATCGCCCCCTGCTCGGTGAACTGGTCGCCGTGCAGGCGCAGCGCAAGGCCGGCGTCGCGGCACGCCTCGAGGTACCGCCGCGCCTGGCCGACGTCGAAGGCGCCGCGCTCGAGGAAGACGTCGGCAGCCTCGGCGATCGCGGCCGCCTCGGGCAGTACCTCTGCAAGCGCAAAGTCGAGGTACGCGTCGGCGTCGCCCTCGAATTCCGGCGGGACAGCGTGCGCCCCGAGCCACGTGGGGATGCCGCCCGCGCCCCGGATCGCCCGGAGCGAGGCCAGCTCGGTCTCGCGGTCGAGGCCATAGCCCGATTTCGCCTCGAACGTCGTCGTGCCGTGCTCGAGCATCCACGAACGGTGGCGCTCGACGGCGGCGCGCAAGCCGTCCTCCCCGGCACGGCGGGTTGCGCGAACGGTCGAGAGGATGCCGCCGCCACGGGCATGCAGCTCCTCGTAGCTCGCGCCCGCCGCGCGGAGCGAGAACTCGTCGACGCGGTCGCCGCCGAACGCGGCATGCGTGTGGCAGTCGACGAGCCCGGGGATCGCACAGCGACCGCGGCCGTCCACCTCGACGACGTCGGCGCGACGGTCGAGCCGCAGCTCGCGCATCCGTCCGACGGCCGCGATCGTCGCGCCGTCGCAGAGGAGGTACGCATCCTCCACGACGTCGACCTCGCCGAGGGCGGCGCCGCGGAGCGGCGCACTGCGGCCCGCAGGCGTCGCGACCTGCGCGAGGTCGCGAACGAGCAGCCTCACTCGTTCGCAGACGGCGCGGCCGGAATGACGATTCCGCCGCTCTCGGCGGCCGCGACGGCGTCGACATAGCCGGCGTCGACGTGCCGGATCACCCCCGTGCCCGGATCCGTCGTCAGCACGCGCTCGAGCCGCTCGGCTGCGTCGTCGCTGCCGTCGGCCACGACGACCATTCCCGCGTGGATCGAGTTGCCGATGCCGACGCCGCCCCCGTGGTGCACGCTCACCCACGTCGCGCCAGCGGCCACGTTCAGGAGCGCGTTGAGGATCGGCCAGTCCGCGATCGCGTCGGAGCCGTCCGCCATCGCCTCGGTCTCGCGATACGGCGACGCGACCGAGCCGGCGTCGAGATGGTCGCGGCCGAGCACGATCGGCGCCTTGACCGCGCCGCTGCGGACGAGCTCGTTCATCGCGAGCCCGGCTCTCGCGCGGTCGCCGTAGCCGAGCCAGCAGATCCGCGCAGGCAGCCCCTGGAATGCCACCCGCTCGGGCGCGAGCTCGAGCCACCGTTGCAGAAGCGGATCGTCCGGGAAGAGGCCGGCGAGCTCTGCGTCGATCGTCGCGATGTCGGCCGGGTCGCCGGACAGCGCCGCCCAGCGAAACGGCCCGACGCCGCGACAGAACAGCGGCCGAATATAGGCCGGGACGAAGCCCGGGTATGAGAAGGCCTCGCTTACGCCTGCTTCACGGGCCTCACCTCGAAGGTTGTTGCCATAATCGAAAACATACGCGCCGCGTCGGACGTACTCGAGCAGTCCCTGCACGTGTGCCGCGATGGACTCGCGGGCGCGGCGCAGGTACTCGTCCGGGTCGGACCCCCGTAGTGCCGCGGCCGCTTCGACGTCGAGCCCGCGCGGGACGTAGCCGATCAGCGGATCGTGGGCGGCGGTCTGGTCGGTCACGAGATCGAAGTGCTCCCCGCGCGCGGCGAGCTCCGGGACGACGTCGGCCGCGTTCGCAAGCAGCCCGACGGACAGCGCCCTCCGGTCCGCAGCTGCAGCGCGGATGCGCTCGAGCGCGTCGTCGAGCGACTCCGTCGCCTCGTCGAGGTAGCGCGTCTCGAGCCGACGCTCGATCCGGCGCGGATCGACCTCGACGCAGAGGATCGCAGCACCCGCCATCGTGCCGGCGAGCGGCTGCGCGCCGCCCATGCCACCGAGACCGGCCGTGAGAATCGTCCTGCCGGAGAGGTCGGGCGAGCCGAAGTGCGTCTCGCCCGCCGCTGCAAACGTCTGGTAGGTCCCCTGCAGGATTCCCTGCGTGCCGATGTAGATCCACGAGCCGGCCGTCATCTGGCCGAACATCGTCAGGCCGAGCGCCTCGAGGCGCCGGAACTCGTCCCAGGTCGCCCACCGCGGCACGAGCAGCGCGTTCGCGATCAGCACGCGCGGCGCGCCCTCGTGCGTCGTGAACACGCCGACCGGCTTCCCCGATTGCACGAGCAGTGTCTCGTCGGCACGCAGCTCGAGCAGCGATGCGACGATCGCGCGGAGCGCCTCGTGCGAACGCGCCGCCTTCCCCGAGCCGCCGTAGACGACGAGCTCGTCCGGCCTCTCCGCCACTTCCGCGTCGAGATTGTTCAAGAGCATCCGCAGGGGCGCCTCTGTCGACCACTGACGCGCGTTCAACTCCGTGCCACGCGGTGCGCGGATCCGCGAAAGGTCGCCGCACAGCGCGTCGACCCGTGCTGCCAGCGACTCGGTCACGCTCATTGCAGCGTCCCCACTTCCGCCTCGACCGCGCGAATGACCGACCCGTCGCGGATTGCAGCCGCAACTGCCTCGATATCGGGTGCGAGCGGTCGATCGTCACGGAGCCGCGGCGAGAGCTCGCGCACTGCAGCGCGCACGGCGCGTACCCCCCGACCCGGATCGAGCGGTGCATGGAACTCGACGCCTTGGGCGCCCGCGAGCAGCTCGATCGCGACCGCGCGCTCGCAGTTTGCGAGCACCTGCCAGGCCTTCAGTCCCGCCGCATTGCCCATCGACACGTGATCCTCCTGGCCCGCGCTCGTCGGAATCGAGTCCACCGACGCAGGATGACAGAGGACCTTGTTCTCCGACACAAGAGCTGCCGCGACGTACTGCGGGATCATGAAGCCGCTGTTCAGCCCGCCGTCGGTCGTGAGAAACGCGGGCAGCCCGTCCGAGAGGTTCGGGTTCACGAGGCGCTCGAGCCGACGCTCCGAGATGTTCGCGAGCTCCGAGACGGCCATCGCAAGCGCGTCGAGCGCAAAGGCGAGCGGCTGGCCGTGGAAGTTGCCGTTCGAGACGAGCGCCTCGTCGTCGACGAGGACGAGCGGGTTGTCGGTCGCGGCGTTGAGCTCGACCGAGATCGTGTAGTCCACGTAGTCGAGCAGGTCGCGCGAGGCCCCGTGCACCTGCGGGGCGCAGCGGAGCGAGTACGCGTCCTGCACCTTGTCGCACCAGCGGTGGGCCTCGTTGATCGCCGACCCCTCGAGCAACCGCAGGACGTTCTCCGCCGAGGCCGTCTGCCCGCGCAGCGGACGCAGCCGATGGATCTGGGGCAGGAACGACGTCCGCGAGCCCTGCAGCGCCTCGAGCGACAGCGCGCAGGCGAGGTCGGCGGCGGTTGCGAGGCGGCGCGCGCGGACGACTCCGAGCGCGAGCGCCGCGGCCATGAACTGCGTCCCGTTGATCAGGGAAAGACCCTCCTTCGCCTCGAGCCGGATCGGCTCGAGCCCCGCGCGGGCGAGCGCGTCTCGACCGCGGAGCCGTTCGCCGTCGACGAACGCCTCGCCCTCCCCCACGAGCGGCAGCGCGAGGTGCGCGAGCGGCGCGAGGTCGCCGGAGGCGCCGACCGACCCGCGCGCCGGCACGACGGGAAGCACGCCGCGGTCGAGACACTCGAGCAGGAGCTCGACGGTCTCGACACGCGCTCCCGAGTTGCCCTTCGCGAGCGTGTTCGCGCGCAGCAGCATGGCCGCTCGCACGAGCTCGTCCGGATACAGGTCTCCGACACCGCACGCGTGCGACCGGAGAAGCCGTAGCTGCAGCTCCTCGGTGAGCTCCTCGGGGATCGACCGGTTGACGAAGCGGCCGAAGCCTGTGTTGACGCCGTAGGTGTGCTCGCGCGGGCCGTGCGCCGCCCGCTCGACGAGCCGCCGTGCCGCGCGCATCCTGTCGCGTGCGGAATCGACGAGCGTCGCAGGCACGCCGTCGACCGCGACGGCCCAGACATCGGCGACGCGCAGATCGTTCCCGGTCAGGCCGATCGCCGTCCGCTGCGCCACGCGGCGAGTCTAGCTCTGCGTCAATCGCTCTCCAGCAGCCGCACCTCGATCAGTCGCGACGCATCGAACCCGTCGATCCGGAGGATCGATCCGGCTGCGGCGGCGGCTGCGCCGGCCGGCATCAGACCGACGAGCTCGGAGCCCGTCACCTCGGCGCCGCGCCCACGGGCTTCGCGATCGACTGCGTCGACGATGTCGTGCAGCGCCGCCGCCTCCCAGTCCTCGACGTTCATGCTCACCTGCGCCCGGCCCGTGCTCGGCAGATCGAGCCCGAGGGCGCGCACCCCGGGAAAGCCGCCGCCGCTCTCGCGGATCACGGCCGCGATCTCGCGTGCAATCGCGACGTCCGCACCGGCGAGGTTCACGTTGAATGCGATCAGCGGGCGCCGCGCACCGACGATCACGCCGCCGGCCCCCGGGTCGAGGCGCGCGGGCCCGAAGTCCGGAACGAGCTCGCCCGCGTCGATGCGACGCTGCAGCTCACTCGTGCCGCCGCGCCGGAAGAATGCAGGCCCGCGCCCGCCGCCGATCTCGCCGTAGAGAAACACGGACAGGTCGAGCTCCTCGGCGAGCCGGCGCGCAACGTCGAGCGCCACCTCTTTCGCTCGGTCCATGTCCCGAGGCCGCAGCGGCACGATCGGCACGACGTCGGCGGCGCCGATGCGCGGATGGACGCCGGCGTGACGGCGGAGGTCGATCCGCCTTCGTGCAACCGCGATTCCCGAGGTGAGCGCCTCCACGAGCGCGCGCTCGCCGCCGACGAGCGTGTAGACCGTGCGGTTGTGGTCGACGTCGGAATGCACGTCGAGGAGCTGCGAGCATTCGGCGAGGGCGCGACCGATCTCCTTGATGACGGACCGGTCCCGTCCCTCGGAGAAGTTCGGGACCGCTTCGAGCGGCAGCGCCATCCGCCGTACTCTAGGGGTCCGGCTTGCGCGAGACCGTTACGCCGGCGTATCGACCGCGAGCACGCGCGCGCAGTCGACGCAGACCGCCGTCGGCACCAGTCCGAGTCGCATCCCGAGGTAGAACGCTCGGCAACCCACGCAAAAGCCGAGCGCGGACTCGAGCGATGCGAAGACCGCGATCACGCCGGCGAGCACGAGTGCTGCAACATGTTGGCCAGCCGCAAACCAGAGGAGTGCGGCGGTGACCGTGAAGACGGCGCCGATCGCCTGCGCGAACCGTTTGGCCGGCCCTGGCGAGTAGCGCGGCGCAACCGGAACCCGCGGCGTGACGACGCGCGTCGCAAGAAGGCCGAGCGGGCTCAGCGTCGGTCCGGTCAGCGCACGCGCGACGAAACCGTAGGCGAGCACCGGCAGGAGCCACCCTTGCTGGAATGCGATCGTGAGCGTGGCAAGCACGGCAACCGCTCCGGCGACGACCCGCGCCGACGTCTCGTTGACCGGGTTCGGGAACGAAAGCAGACCCCTCATCGAGTCCGACGGTACCCGCCGTGACGGTTCGTAAGTCGAGTTACCGCTCGGTCGCCTCGCTCCAGCGCGACACCGCGCGCTGCCGTGCGTGTAGCGAAGCGGGTTTTCCGCTCGAGTCGCTGCCGGTGAGGGCACCGTACCGCGGCCAGCGCGCCTATATGTATGGACAGGCCCCGGGCATCGTCGAGGGCGAGGAACGCCTACCGTGGCGCGGCCGCGCCGGCAGGACGCTCCGTCGCTGGCTCGAGCTCGAGGAGGAGGCGTTCTATTCGACGTTTTTCTGTGCGTCGGTGACGCGCTGCTACCCCGGTCGCGCGCCCTCGGGCCGCGGCGACCGAATGCCGACGCCGCGCGAGCAGGAGCTCTGCCAGTTCTGGCGCGACTGGGAGCTCGAGCTGCTCCGGCCGCGCCTTGTCGTCACCGTCGGCGGCCTTGCGCTCCGGCGCCTGCTCGGTCTCTCGCAGCTGACCGAGTGCATCGGCTGCCGGTTCGAGGTCGAGGGTGTCCCGGTCGTGCCGCTCCCCCACCCGTCCGGCGCGAGCAGCTGGCCGAACGTGCCGGCGAACCGCAGGCGCCTGGACACGGCGCTGCGCCTCGTCCGCGACGAGCTCGCGCTGATCGAGACACGTCCGGTGCCGGGCACCGTGACGTCGGATTGACGACTCGGTGACGGCCGACGAGCCGCACGTGCTGCGGCAGCAGTTCGGTCGTGACGAGTCCGTGTGTCTTCCGCCAGGGAGGCTGGCACCGGTCGTGGCCACAACCGCCGATACCCTTTCGCAGTGAGCGCTGTTCCGTATCGCGCGACGTTTGCGCGGCTGCTCGGCTTCCTCCGGCCCTACCGCGGCGGGCTCGTCGGTTCCGTCTTCCTCGCCGCCGGCTCGCAGGCGGCGCAGATCGCGCTCGTCTGGGTGACGGGCCGCGACGTGATCGACCGGGCGCTCGTCCGGCACGACACGCGGACGCTCTGGCTCGCCGTCGCCGCGATCGTGGGTCTCGGGATCGCCCGAGCCGGGCTGATGGCCGCACGGCGCCTCATCTCGGGGCGGCAGGCGCTCGACGTCGAGATGGACATGCGGTCGAGCCTCTACGCGCACCTCGTGCGGCTCTCATTCGGCTTCTACGACCGCCACCAGACCGGCCAGCTGATGTCGCGCGCGACCGTCGACCTCCAGGGCGTGCGCTTCTTCCTCGGCTACGGCCTCATCTTCTTCTTCCAGAACGTCCTCACCGTCGCGTCCGTCACCGTCGTCCTCTTCTTCTTCGAATGGCGGCTCGCGCTGATCGTGCTGGCGCTGACGCCGTTCCTCGTCGTCCTCGCCTACCGCTACAGCCACATCTCCCACCCGACGCTGCGCGACGTGCAGCAGAAGCTCGCCGACGTCGCGACTGTCGCCGAGGAGAACATCGTCGGCGTACACGTCGTGAAGGCGTTCGCGCAGGAGCCGGCGGAGGAGATGAAGTTCGAACGCCGCTCCGAAGCCGTGTTCGCACAGACGCTGCGGGCCAACCGTCAGCGCGCGACGTACGTCCCCCTCATCTCGTTCGTGCCGCTGCTCGCGCAGGCGGCCGTGCTGCTGCTCGGCGCGCGCATGGTCGCCCACCACTCGCTCAGCATCGGCAGCTTCGTCTCGTTCAACCTCTACCTCGGCATGCTCGTGATGCCGCTGCGCGCGCTCGGCATGTGGATCGGGCAGGCGCAGCGCGCCACGGCGGCGGGCGAGCGGATCTTCGAGATCATGGACGCGCCCGAGGAGGTCGCCGACGCTCCGGACGCGCGGCCGCTGCCGTCGGGCCCCGGCGCGATCCGGTTCGAGAACGTCTCGTTCGAATACCTGCCGGAGCGGCCTGTGCTGTCCGGCATCGACCTCGACATCCCGCCCGGGACGACGATCGCGCTGATCGGCCACACCGGCGCCGGGAAGTCGACCTTGACCTCGCTCGTGCCGCGGTTCTACGACGTGACCGGCGGCAGCCTCACCGTGGACGGCGCGGATGTCCGCGAGGTGACGCTCAGCTCGCTTCGGCGAGAGATCGGGATCGTCTCGCAGGACCCGTTCCTCTTCAGCGCCACCGTGCGCGAGAACATCGCGTTCGGACGCGGCGATCTCTCGGACGAGGAGGTCGAGCGGGCGGCGCGGGCAGCGCAGGCGCACGAGTTCATCGAGCGGCTCCCGAAGGGCTACGACACCGTGATCGGCGAGCGCGGGATCACGCTCTCGGGCGGCCAGCGGCAGCGGGTGGCGATCGCCCGCGCGCTCGCCGTCGACCCGCGCATCCTGATCCTCGACGATGCGACGGCGTCGGTCGACGCGACGACCGAGGCGAAGATCCGTGGCGCGCTGCGTGCCGCGACGCGAAACAGGACGACGTTGATCATCGCGCATCGACTGTCGACGATCGCGCTCGCCGACGAGATCGTCGTCCTCGACGACGGCCGCATCGCCGCGCGGGGCACGCACGACGAGCTGTCGCGCACGAGCGGGGTCTACCGGGAGATCTACGAGCACGGGCTGCTCGAGCGCCAGTTCGCGGACGCCGTGGAGGCGCGCGCCGAGCTCGACGACGAGATGGAGGACGTCGCGTGAGGGTCCACCAGCCGGGCGGCCACCTGATGCGCGAGCGCGGCGCAGAGGTCGAGGACTGGTCGTGGGGACAGACGCGGCGCCGTATCGGCCTGCTGTGGCGCCTGACCAAGCGGTACCGCGCCCGGACGTCGCTGTCGGTCGTCTCGCTCCTGACCGCCACGGCGACTGCGCTCGCACCGCCGTATCTCGCGAAGTACGCGCTCGACGATGCCGTCAAGGGTCACGGCGGCGGTCGGCTCGTCGCGGTGATCGCGATCTTCGTCGCCGCCGGGCTCGCGAACTGGGGCATGACGTACGTCGAGACCTATCTCACGGGCTGGGTCGGCGAGCGCATCCTCGCCGACCTGCGCATGCGCCTCTTCGCCCACCTGCAGCGGTTGTCGCTCGGCTTCTACGAGCGCAATCGCGCCGGCGTGATCATCAGCCGCCTCACAAACGACGTGGAGGCGATCGACCAGCTCGTGACGGACGGCGTGACGAGCCTCGTCCAGAACACGCTGATGCTGCTCGGCACGGCGGTCATCCTCTTCGTGCTCGACTGGCGACTCGCGCTCGCAACCTGCGCAGTGATTCCGCTGATGAGCATCGCGACCGCGATCTTCCGCACGCGGTCGGCGAACGCCTACTCGCAGGTGCGCGAGCGGCTCGGGCTCGTCACGGCGACGCTCGCCGAGGACATCGCGGGCATGCGGGTCGTGCAGGCGTTCACGCGCGAGCCGGCGGCCTTCGACAACTTCCGGCGCGTCGCGCAGCGCTACCGCGACGCGAACATGCAGACGGTGATCCTGAACGGGATCTATTTCCCGTTCGTCGACCTGCTCTCGACCGCCGCACTCGCGATCGTGCTCGCCTACGGCGGCCACCTCTACTTCGGCGGCTCGCTCTCGCTGGGGACGCTCTTCGCGTTCATGCTCTATGTCCAGAACTTCTTCGACCCTGTGCAGCAGTTGTCGCAGCTCTACAACACGTTCCTCTCGGCGACGGCGGCGCTCGACAAGATCATGGGCGTCCTCGACGAAGCGCCGGAGGTCGTCGACCGTCCGGGCGCACGCGACCTCCCGCGGATCGAGGGACACGTCGTCTTCGAGGAGGTGCGCTTCACCTACGGCCGAGGCGACGAGGTCCTGCACGGGATCGACCTCGATGTCCCGGCGGGCACGACCGTGGCGCTCGTCGGCCATACGGGAGCCGGCAAGTCGACGATCGCGAAGCTCCTTGCACGCTTCTACGAGCCGACGCACGGCCGGATCACGATCGACGGGGTCGACCTGAACGACGTCGCGCAGGCGTCTCTCCGTCGCCAGCTCGGCGTCGTACCGCAGGAGGGCTTCCTCTTCGCCGGTACGGTCGCAGACAACATCGCGTTCGGGAAACCCGACGCAACCTCCGAGGAGATCGTGCGCGCCGCGCAGACGGTCGGCGCGCACGAGTTCATCCTCCGGCTGGAGGACGGTTACGAGACGCAGCTCGGCGAGCGCGGCTCGCGGCTTTCCCTCGGCCAGCGGCAGCTCGTCGCGTTCGCGCGCGCGCTGCTGGCAGACCCGCGCGTGCTCATCCTCGACGAGGCGACGTCGTCGGTCGACATCGGCACGGAGCGGCGAATCGAGGAGGCGCTGCGCATCCTGCTCGCCGACCGTACGGCCTTCATCATCGCGCACCGGCTCTCGACGATTCGCGACGCCGATCTGATCGTCGTGCTTGAACACGGACGCGTCGTCGAACAAGGCTCGCACGAGGAGCTGCTCGCGCGACGCGGCCTCTACACGTCGCTCTACGGCGACTGGGCCGTAGACGTCGCCTAACGCGTCCCCCGCCGGCTGCCGATAGAGATGCGGTGGCCGACGCCGCCGTCACGCTGAGCGCCCGCGCCGTGCTCGCCGAGGCGTGGCGGCTCTACAGGCGACTCTTCTACCGCTCCGTTGCGATCGGCGCGATCGTCTTCGGCGTCGTCGAGTTGGTCGATCAGATCCTCCGGCGCGCGAGCGCCGGCGCCGTCCTCCTCGAGCTCGTCCTCTCGATCGTCGGCATCGCACTCGTTCAGGGCGGCCTCGTCGAGATCGTCGGGCGCCTCCACGACGACGGCGACGACGAGCGTTCGGTCGGCAGAGCGCTCAGGGGCGCCGGCGATCTCGCCGGTCCGCTCATCGGTGTCTCCCTCGCAACCGGGCTCGGGGTCGGGCTCGCCTTCATGCTCCTCGTCGTACCGGGCTTCGTCCTGATGACGCGCTGGGCGGTCGCCGTCCCCGTGGTGATGCTCGAAGGCGCCACGGCCGAGGAGGCGCTCCGGCGCTCGCGCGCGATCGTCGCCGGCCACGGCTGGAGCGTGTTCAGGGTCGTGCTGGCGAATCTCGTCTTGACGGGGCTCGTCGCCCTTCCGTTCGTCGCCGCCGGCCGCTCGGCCGGTCCGCTCGGCCTCTGGCTCGCGCTCACGATCTCGTCGGGCCTGACCGCGCCGTTCGCCGCACACGCGCTCACGGTCGTCTACTACCGGCTGGTGCAGCCGGAACGCCCGGTCGTGCTCGGACCCGGTCGCCGGTGGCACTCGATCCGGGAGGAGCGCGCCTAGGTCAGAGCTCGTCGCGCGGCGGCAGCTCGTCGGCGCCGCCTTCGAGCGGGCTCGCGTGCGGATACGCGTCGGTCACGAGGAAGAGGTACGCGTTCAGCTGCGCCGCGTAGCGCAAGCCGTAGGCGATCAGGTTGCGCAACCCCCACGGCGCCGTGCCGCGGAGAAGCGCGACGAACCATGTGAAGATCGCGGCGAGCGCGAGCGACCATCCGAGCGCGGAGCTGACGATCCAGGCAGGCACGGCGAGGAAGACCCGGAAGCCGGTCACCCAGCGGCTCTGGGGCGCCGGAGCGGGCAGGACGAGGTCGAGCGGGTATCGGCCTTCGCGACCGTCGAACGCCGGGAAGGGATTCGCGGCGAGGTACACGTACGCGTAGACGTGCAGCTGGTAGCGGACGTACCGCGACAGGAAGCCGTGGAGCGAACGCGGCGGCTCCCCCGCGGCGAGCGCCGCGAACCACGACGCGACCGCGGCGAGCACGGCGGCGATCGACCAGAGGAAGAGCCACACGATGTGCGGCACGGCGAGCAGGAGCCGGAAGAAGACGGTGAGCCGGGAGCGGCGCAGGTCGTGCGGATCTCCGACGAGGTGCACCGGATGCTCGGGCGGCCGTTCGACGCCCTGCAAGATCTCGGTCGGGTCGGCGCTCGGATACCGATCGGTGATCAGCAGCAGGTACGCGAGCACCTGCACGCCGTAGCCCACGCCGAACGCGCCGGCGTCGCGCAGGCCCTTCGGCATCCGGCCGCGCGCGAGCACCGCGAACCAGCCGAGAAACGCGCAGAAGACGGTCAGGGCGCCGCCGCCCGCCGAGAAGCTCGAGTTCCGCCCGCGCGAGGGCAGACGTCCGGGACCGCCGAACCCGGAAAGCGCACTCGAGAGGAGTGCGGCGGGCAGCACGAGGACGATGCGGAGGAACGTCTTCCAGCGTGGTTGCGCGAGCGGCTCCGGCAGCACCACCTCGACCGGATACGTCCCCTCCTCCCCGACGAAGCCGGGGTACGGGTTGCCGACCAGGTAGAGGTACGAGTTCAGATGCACGGTGTAGCGCGCGTAGGAGCAAAGAAACCGGTGCAGCGCGAGCGGCGGCGTGCCGACGACGAGCGTCGCGAACCAGTTGAGGATCGCCGCGACCGCGGCGACGATCGACCAGAGCGTGACCCAGATCAGGTGCGGGATCGCGAGCAGCAGCCGGAAGAAGACGGTCAGCCGGTTCCGCTCGTAGTCGTCGCGGACGACCAGCCGTACCGGATGCGCCTCGAGCGCTCGCTCCATCCTCGGATTGATGCCAGATAGGCCGAATCGACGCCAGATGGGCGGGATGGCGCGATCTATGCTGGGTCGATGGCGATCGACAAGGAAACCGCGGAGCGGATCGACCAGCCGGTCGCCGAGGAGGCCGAGCGCGAGGCCCGGCTGACCCCGGCCGAAGCCGTCGAGCGGATGCGGATCCGCGTACCGGTGCGCGGCAACCGCAAGCTGCGGACGCTGATCGAACGTGTGAACGAGGACAAACAGCTGAAGGCCTGGTGGCACGTCTCGAACGTGAACGCGGTCGCGCGGATGGAGATCAACGACCACTCGTGGGTGCACATTCAGATCGTCACGAACATCGCGCTCAAGCTCTTGCGCCAGCTCACGAAGCACCACGTCGAGCCGGCGATGGTGCGCGACTACGGCATGAGCGTCGACGACTCGGAGATCGTCGTGACGCTCGCGGCGCTCACGCACTGCATCGGCATGTCGATCCACCGGCACGGCCACGAGGACTTCTCGCTCTTCCTCGCGGCGCCGAAGCTCGACGAGCTGCTCGAGGGCATCTACGACGAGCCCGACCGGACCGTTGTCGTCTCGGAGGTGCTGCAGGCGATCATCAGCCACCGCGCCGACGGGCAGCCGCTCACGATCGAGGCCGGCCTCATCCGCGTCGCGGACGCGCTCGACATGGCGAAGGGCCGCTCCCGGATCCCGTTCGAGCGCGGCCGCGTCTCGATGCACTCGCTCTCGGCAGCGGCGATCGAAGACGTCACGATCACGGACGGGGACGAGCGTCCGATCCTGATCGAGATCCGGATGAACAACTCGTCGGGGATCTACCAGGTCGACGGGCTGCTCAAGGCGAAGCTCCGCGGCTCCGGGCTCGAGCCGTACGTCGAGGTCGTCGCGCACATCGACACGGAGACCGAGCAGCGCCTCGTGCCGATGTATCGCCTCGAGGTGTAGGCCGCTACACTGGCCGCCGACCTGTTGCGGGGTCGTCTAATGGTAGGACGCCTGACTCTGGATCAGGAAGTTGGGGTTCGAGTCCCTGCCCCGCAGCTCGCCGACGTGCGGAGTGTCGCGAACTTGACGCTCAGTGTGTCGAGACCGTGAACGACACGGGAGCGAGCAGCCGATAGCTTGGCGACGGCGGGACTTCGTGCAGGCGGCCCTGCACGTAGCCCCGCACTACGTCGATCGTGAGCGTCCGCGTGCCGCTTGCAATCGGTGGGTCGATGGGTGCAAACTCCTTGCGAGGCCAGACCGTGACGAGTGCGGCACGGCCACGTCTTTCGGCCTTCCGTGGCGGATCGCGCTCGGGGTAGGCGGCCCTGCCGTCGGGGGTGATCCGCCTCGTCTTGTCCGTAACTCCTGCTGCGCTTGTCCTTTTCGACTCGCCGGAATACGGTTGTTCGGCGGACTCGGCCGGGTCCGATCGCGTATCGGGTCGAAGGGGCAACGCGGATGGACGCGAGCGAAGTCGCACGCCAGGTGAACGCGCGGATCAGGGAGCTTTGCGCCCGCCTCGATCCCGAGCGGGCGGAGCCGGTCGCCTTCCTCTGCGAATGCGGCTGCGTCACGTTTCCCGGGAGCCTCGCCTATGTGGCGCTGACCCCGGCGGAGTACGACGCGCGCGGCCGGACGCCGCTGTACGCGCCGGGGCATCCGCTCACTGCGGGCGGCGGCGCGCCGTGAGCGTCTCCTCGAGCCGGTCCGCGAGCCGGCGGACTGCGACGCGCGCGTCCTCGTCGACCGCCGGATCGTCGAGCCGGTCGAGCGCGTCCGCGAGCGCGCGGCTGAGCGCTGCGGCAACGAGCAGCAGCGGGATTGGGTCAGCCGTATCGACGTCTCCCGACCCCATGCTTCGAACCGCAGGAGGATAGGCGAGCTTGCGCCGCTTCGCCAGCGGCGGCGGGCTCTACGCGGAGGCGGTGATCGTGATTCCGCCGCGGGCCTTCTGGCGCAGCGTCACGCGCACGCTCCGCTCGTCGAGCCCGAGCGCTGCCGCGACGTCGTCGCGGATCTGGACGGCGAGCGCCTCGCAGAAGACTCCCTGATCGCGGAAGCGCGAGAGGTAGATCTTCAGCGACTTCGACTCGAGGCAGCTCGTCCGCGGGTCGTAGGCGATCGTGACCGTGTAGAAGTCAGGCTGATTCGTGATCGGACACACGGCGCTGAGCTCGTCGCTCACGAGCTCGACGCTCGCGACGCCCGGATTCGGGAACGTCTCGAGCCCGGCGTACGCGTCGCTTCCCGCGTGGCCGAGGGCGACGAACGTCTGCTCCACGCGGCCATGCTAGCGCTACGTTGCCGCCGTGAAGCTGAAGTCGGCCATCGCTCTCGGCGGCGTCTTCGCCGCGCTCGTTCTGCTCGCGAACTGGCTCGCGTCCAAGTACGTCGTGCACGTCCCGCTGACGCCGTACGTCGCGCCGGCCGGCGTCTTCTGCATCGGCGGTGTGCTCGTGCTCCGCGACTGGCTGCAACAGCTCGTCGGGCTCGCATGGACGATGCCGCTCGTCTACTCGGCCGGTCTGCTCTCCTGGCTCGTGGGGGGCCTCGCCGGCTGGACGTCGCTCGAGAAGGTCGCGGTCGCGAGCATCGTCGCCTTCACGGTCAGCGAGACGATCGAGGCCCTCGTCTTCACGCCGCTTCGCCGCCGCACCTTCACCCTCGGCGTCGCGCTCAGCGCGACCGTCGGTAACGCGATCGACAGCTACGTCTTCTTGACGCTCGCCTTCTCGTCGACGGCGTTCTTCTGGGGTCAGTTCTGGGGCAAGAGCGAGGCGATCGCGGCCGGAGTCGTCGTGACGCTCGCGCGGCGGCGGCTCGCGCCCGTGCCGGCCTACTGACGCGGCGGCTCGTCGTCGGCGAGCGTCGGATCGTCCGGCTGCGTCGCGACCTGCTCGCGCCGCTGCTCGTCCTCCTCGGGCGTCAGCTTCGGACGCGGCGGCGTCGTCGGCTGATACCGGCGGCCGAACAGCCGCTGCAGCCATCCCGTCAGGCTCACGACGCGTAGCTTACGCCGCATGGCGTCGGTCGACACCGCCGCGCTCCTCGCCGCCTACGACGCAGAGCTTCGCGTGCTCGTGCCGGAGCATCCGGCAAGGGGCGTCGTGATCGAGCACGACCCGCCGGTGACGAGGTTCCTCGGCTTCGGCGGGCAGGGCTGGGTCGAGTACCACGACCTCGGCGACCTCGACGAGGGGGCGCTCGATGCGCTGATCGAACGGCAGGTGACACGCTTCCGCGGGCGCTGCGAGCGGTTCGAGTGGAAGCTGCACGGGCACGACCGGCCGCCGTTCCTCGCCCGGCGGCTGCTCGCGGCCGGCTTCCGTCCCGAGGAGCAGGAGACGGTCGTGATCGCCGCGATCGACGACCTCGACCTGGGCGCAGAGCCGCCTCAGGGCGTCGTGATCCGCGAGGTCCACGAGCGGCGCGACCTCGACCGGATCGCCGAGCTCGAGCTCGCGGTCTGGGGAAACGGCAGCCGGACCCAGGCGGACGATCTCGAGCGCGAGCGCGCAGCCGATCCCGACGCGCTTCGGATCTTCGTCGCCGAGGCAGGCGACACGGTCGTCAGCGCCGGCTGGATCCGCCTGGCCGACGGAACCGAGTTCGGCACGCTCTGGGGCGGGTCGACCCTCCCCGCCTGGCGGCGTCGCGGGATCTACCGGGCTCTCGTCGTCCGCCGGGCGCGGGTCGCGCGCGAGCGGGGCCGCCGCTATCTCGAGGTGGACGCGTCGGACGACAGCCGTCCGATCCTCGAGCGGATGGGCTTCCGAGCCGTCACCACGACGACGCCGTACATCTGGCGAGCCTGAGAGTCGAACCGGAAAGCGCGCGCGAGCGCGTCAGCCCTGGGCGGCCGCGGGGCTGGCCACCGTCGCCGACGGATGTGCCGCGGCAGCTGCGAACACGGCGGCGATCAGATCGTCGGGCGGCAGCGAGCGTGCTGCCGCGACCGCCGAGGTGTACGCGGGATCGGCACTGAGCGGCCCGAGGAAGCGCTGCCGGATCAGCGACTCGGCCGGTCCGAGCTGTGCGCCCGTCGACTCCCGAAGCGCGTCGGCAGACGCGAGATGCTGCGATGCCTCTGCGTCGTTGCCTTCGGCTGCGCGAATCGCGGCGAGCGCATGCACCCACTCGGACGCGAGCCTGCGGTCGTGCCGCTCGCCGGCGAGCCGCAGCGCCTCGAGCGCCGAGTCGCGGGCGCGGACGAGGTCGTCGCCTGCGCAGAGGCGGACGATCGCGAGCGTGCCGAGCGAGAGCGACATGATCCACGTGTCCTTGACCTCGCGCCCGAGCGCGAGCGCCTCGCGCAGCAGCGCCGTCGGGCGCTCGTACTCCGCCTGCAGAAGCTCGGCGCGCGCAAGGCCGACGAGCGAGTTCGCGACGAGTCGTTTGTCGCCGAGTGCGCGGCGGAGCGCGAGGCCGCGCTCGTAGGCGGCGATCGCCTCGTCGCGCTGCCCGGCCGCCGCGAGGAGCTCGGCGAGCGTCGTAACAGCTCCCGATGCGGTCAGCTTGTCGCCGGCCGCCTCGGCGAGAGCGATCGCCTGCTCGGCGAGCTGCCGCGCCGACTCCGAGTCGCCCGCGGCCATCGAGAGCCATGCGAGCTGCGCGAGCGCGGCGCCTTCGGCGCGGCCGTCGTGTGCTTCCCGCGCGAGCTGGAGGCTGCGCTCGAAGTCGACGCGGGCCTCACGGAGGTCGCCCTCGCCGAGCGCCGCGTAGCCCGCGGCGAAGCGCGCTTTTGCGTGGATCGCCGGCGTCACCGCGTCGGCCTTCGTCAGCGCCTCCGCGAGCCGCCCGCGGCCTTCGCGCATGAGACCGCGGCTGCTCCAGAAGCGGACGAGCGAGCCGGCGAGCCGAAGCGCAAGCTCGGTCTCGCCCGCGCCCGTCGCCCACGCGAGCGCAGCGCGGATGTTGTCGTTTTCCTCGTCCAGCCGCTGCAGCCACACCGCCTGGTTCGCGCGCGTCAGCTCCGGCTCGGCGGCCTCCGCGAGCGCGAGATATCGCTCGGCGTGCGCGCGCCGTAGCTGCTCGAGCTCGCCGCGCTCCTCGAGCTTCTCGAGCGTGTAGAGCCGGATCGTCTCGAGCAGTCCGAAGCGCGGCTCGCCGTCGCCGCCGTCCCACTGGCGCACGAGGCTCTTGTCGACGAGCGACGCGAGCGCCTCGAACGAATCGCCGACGCCGATTCCGGCGCCCGCGACCGAGTCGGCGAGCTCGAGCGAGCAGCCGCCCGAGAAGACGCCGAGCCGGCTGAGCAGCATCTGCTCGGACGGCTCGAGCAGGTTGTAGCTCCACTCGATCGCGTCGCGGAGCGTGCGTTGCCGCGCCGGTAGATCGCTCGCGCCGCCGGCGAGCAGGTCGAGACGATCCTGTAGACGGTTGAGGATCGCCTGCGGGCTCAAGAGCTTGACGCGCGCGGCCGCGAGCTCGATCGCGAGCGGCAGGCCGTCGAGGCGGCGGCAGAGGGCGGCGACGGCGTCGGCGTTCTCCTCGGTCAGCTCGAAGGCCGGCTTCACCGCCTGCGCACGGTCGACGAAGAGCCGAACGGCCGGCGCCTGGTCGACAGGCGTATCAGTGGCCGGAAGCGCGAGCGGCGGGACGGGGAACTCCCGCTCATCGCGCAGGTGCAGCGACGCCTGGCTCGTCACCAGCAGGGTGAGCGCCGGCGCTGCGCTCAGCAGCTCGTGGACGAACGGCGCCGCTGCGATCACCTGCTCGAAGTTGTCGAGCACGAGCAGCGCCGGTGAGCTGCCAAGGGTGCGCGCGATCGCCTCGGCCATCGGCACTTCGGCGCTCTCCTCCACTCCGAGCAGCTGTGCGATCGCCGAGCCGACGACGGAGGCTTCGGTGATCGGCGCGAGGTCGACGAAGTACGCCCGGCCGAACGCCGGCGCGAGCTGTGTCGCCGCCTCGAGCACGAGCCTCGTCTTGCCCGTACCGCCGGGGCCGAGCAGCGTGACGAGGCGAACGTCGTCGCGGCTAGCGAGCTCGACCAGCGCCGCGAGCTCGCTCTCGCGACCGATCAGCGACGCCGGCGGAGTCGGCAGATGCGCGACGACCCCGGGCCCGGTCGTACTGACGGACGCACTCTCCGCCCGCACGGTCCCGCCGCGCGGTGCGTCCGCGATCTCTCCGCCCAGGCAGGCGCGCGCCGCCTCGACGAGCTCGCGGCAACTGCCGTGGCGCTCCGTCTCGTCCTTCGCGAGCGCGCGTGTCAGGACCTCGTCGAGCGTCGGCGGGAGCTTCGGGTTGGCCCCGCTCACGGACGGAGGCGTGTCGAGCAGATGTGCGTACATGACGGCGACTTCGGTGTCGCGGTCGAACGGCTTCTTACCCGTCAGGCACTCGAAGAGCATGCACGCGAACGCATAGACGTCCGCAGGCGCGCCCACCGACTCGCCGCGGATCTGCTCGGGTGCCGCGTAGTCGAGCGTGCCGACGAAGAAGCCGGTCTTCGTACGACCGCGACTGCGTGCACGCTTCGCGATGCCGAAGTCGGTGAGATACACGCGGCCGCCGTCCTCGACGAGCACGTTCGCCGGCTTGACGTCGCGGTGGACGAGCTCGCGCTCGTGCGCAGCGTCGAGCGCGCCTGCAACCTGTTCGAGGATCCCGAGTGCACGCTCGGGGGGAAGCGCGTCGGTTTCGAGCATCTGCGCGAGATCTCCGCCCGACACGTAGCGCATCGCGATGTACACGATCCCGTCGGACTCGCCCGCGTCGTAGATGGGGATGATGCTCGGATGGTCGAGCGCGGCGACCATCTGCGACTCGGCGATGAACCGCTCGCGGAACTCCTCGTCCTCCGTGAGATCCGGCAAGAGCGTCTTCAACGCCGCCTTGCGACCAAGGACGGCATGCTCGGCGTCGTACACGAAGCCCATCCCGCCGCGACCGAGCGTGCCGACGATGCGATACCCGCCGACCTGCGCGCCGACGCCCAGCGTCTCGCTCATGACCCGCGCCGCACCCTGGACATCCCCACCGAACGCCCTATGCTAGTCCTGAACTCTGGGAGCACAAGAGCGCGGAGGTCGCGATGTCGGATTACGTTCTGGAGATCGTCGAGGGCCCGGAAGCCGGACGGATCATTCCGCTGAACGGCGCGACCGAGATCGGGCGCGATCCCGGCGCCGGCGTTCCTCTGCTCCAGGACGAGCTCGTGTCACGCAAGCACGCGCGCCTCATGCCGGCGGAGGACGGCATTCGCGTCGAGGACCTCGAGTCGCAGAACGGAACGTTCGTCGACGGCGACCAGATCTTTTCGCCGGCCCACGTCTCTCCCGGGCACCAGCTGCTCGTCGGCGTGACCGTGCTCGAGCTGCGGCCCGCCGCCGAAGCGCGGATGCAGACCGCGGTGCGGCCGATCCCGCTCGACCTGACGTCGTTCCGGCCGCTGCCGTCGGCGCAGGATCTCGGCACGACTGCGGTGCGGCAGGTGCCGACGCTCGCGAAGACCGAGGCGGAGCCCGACTACGTGCCGGCGGGCGTGTACGAGAGTGATCCGAACGCGAAGCCGCTGCTCGACCTGCTCGACGTGCACACGAAGGGCAAGGCGCGCGGCGCGCCGCTCGGCATCTTCGTGCTCGTCGCGTTCGCGGTGATCCTGTACCTGGCGTTGCATTAGGGAAGGCTGCAGCCTGCGTCAAAGCAGGTTGCGTGCCTCGTCGCCGCGCCCGACATGTGCGGGCGCGGCCCGACCACGATCGGACCTCGGCTCACGCGCGAGCAAAGCGGGAGCCGTGGCGTCTGCGCCCGCAGGGCGCACGCGCCCGGCGAAGCGGTCGCGCGTGAGCAGGCGCCGCGAAGCGGCGCCGGGCTAACGATGCTCTGCGAAGTAGATCGCGAGCGCGATCGCCGTCGCGGCGACCGTCGCGTACGACGCGAGCAGCGGGCCGAGCTGGCGGCTCGCGATGCCGCGGCGGCGGCCGGTCCCGGCGGGCGCGGCATAGGCGCCGAACGGCGCGGACGGCGCGCGGTCGAGCGAGGCGATGTCCTCGACGGCCGCCGCGACCGCGGGCGCACCGGCGGCAGCGGGGACGCGCGACGCCACCGTCGCCGCGGCGCGCTCCGCCTCGAGCCGGACCACCGTCTGGCCGAGCTTCAGCGTGTCGCCGCCGGCGATCCGCGTCGGGGCGCCGATCTTCGTCCCGTTCACGTACGTGCCGTTGAGGGAGCCGAGGTCCTCGACCTCGTAGCCGCCGTCGACGCGGCGGACGGCCACGTGGCGCCGCGACAGCTCGGAGTCGTCGAGCGTGAACGCGACCCCCTCGCGACCGATCACGACCTCCTGGTCGATCTCGATCTCACGGCCGGCCGACGGGCCCTCGGTGACAACGAGCCTCGCGGTCATGCGGATCCCTCCTCCTCGGCAGCAGTGCGAAGTCGTTCGGCGTACGCGCCCGCGCTCTGCGGGCGCGCGTCTGGCACTTTCTCGAGCGCAGTCAGGACGGCGGCGGCGAATCGCGGGTCCGTGCCGGCGCGCAGCGCCGTCGGATCGGGCGGCGCCTCCTCGAGATGCGCGAGTCCGACCTGGAAGAGCGACTTGTCCGCGAACGGCGCACGGCCCGCGAGACATTCGAACGCCACGCAGCCGAGCGCATAGACGTCCGTGAGCGGCGTCGCGGGTTCGCCGCGGATCAGCTCCGGCGCGAGATAGTCGAGCGTCCCCATCACCTGACCGGGCTTCGTCAGCACCGTGTAGGCGCGTCCCTTCGCGAGACCGAAGTCGGTGAGCATCGCCGTACCGTCGGCCGCGAAGAGGATGTTCTGCGGCTTGATGTCGCGGTGGACGATCCCGGCGCCGTGCAGCGCGTCGAGCCCGGCGGCGACCTCGGATACGACACGCGCGAGATCCCTCGCGGGGAGCGGCCCCTCTTTCGAGATGCGCTCCGAGAGCGATCCGCCGGTGACGTAGTCGACGGCGAGATAGTGTCGACCGTCGGCCTGCGAGGCTTCGATGATCGGCACGAGATGCGGATCGCGGACCTCCGCGGCCGCGCGCGCCTCCTGTCGAAACCGGTGCTGGAAGAGCAGGTCGTCCGCGAGCTCGAGCTTCAGGACCTTGAGCGCCACCTCGTGCCCGTCCGCGAGCCGCGAGGCACGGAAGACGAGCCCCATCCCGCCCTCGCCGAGGATCTCTTCGAGTCGATAGCCGCCGACCGTCTCCCCCGGTTGAAGCTCGCGCCTCGCCGCCCCCGGCATGCTCATACGGGTAAGCATAGGGGTCCGCAGACGAGATCTCTACTCGTCGCACGCGTGGGTGAAGCCCGGACTTGACGGACGCGCGCAGACGCGCAAGCGTTGCCGTCATGGCGGTTGAGGCTACCGCCGCGCCGGCCACCGCCGGGGCGTCGCGCCGTTTGGTTCGTGTCGTCCCGATCGTTTTCGCCGTCTGCGTGGTCGCGTGCGCATTCGCGTTCCACGCCGGTCTCGACAGATCTCCTCCGCCGGCGATCGCCGGGACCTACCGCGCGACGGCCGGCTGTCTCGGAACGTCGACGCTCACGCTGACGCAGTCCGGTCAGTTCCTCACGCTCGCCGTGCCCGGCGCCTCGACGGCCAAGCTGCGCCTGCAACACGGCCGCATCCAAGGCACCGTTCACTGCGCCGGCGGCGGGAGCGCGGCGATCGACGTCGAGCTGCAGACCGGGCCGCCCGTCTCGCTGCACGGGACGCTGGGCGGCAAGGCGGTCACGGTCAAGCGCATCGGCGAACTCGCGACCGCCGCCGGCGCCGCCGCCGTCAAGCGCTCGCCGGAGGAGACCTTCGGCCGGCTGATGCTCGCGATCGCGGCCGTCATCCTCGGCGCCCGCCTCGTGCGCGTCGTCGTCGGCCGCGTCGGCGAGCCGCCCGTGATGGGCGAGGTGCTCGCCGGGATCCTGCTCGGCCCGACGCTCCTCGGCTCGGTCGCGCCGTCGGTCGAGCACTACCTGTTCCCGGCCGACATCGTGCCGCTGCTGTCGGGCGCGTCGTCGATCGGGCTCGCGTTCTACATGTTCCTCGTCGGGCTCGAGCTCGACCCGAAGGCGCTCAAGGGCCGCGTGCTGCAGGCGGTGCTGACGTCGAACACGAGCGTCGCGGGCGCGTTGACGCTCGGGATCATCACGGCCGTGCCGCTCTACAGCCTGCTCGCGCCGCAGGTCAAGTTCGTCCCGTTCGCGCTCTTCATCGGCGTCTCGATGGCGATCACCGCGTTTCCGGTGCTCGCGCGGATCCTCGTCGACCGGCGGATGATCCGCCATCCGACCGGCGCGCTCGCACTGGCAACCGCCGCGGTCGACGACGTCACGGCGTGGATCCTGCTGGCACTCGCCTCGGCGATCGCGCTGACCGGGACCGGGCTCGGCGCACTGCGCGTGCTCGGCTATCTCGCACTCTTCGCACTCGGGATGGGGCTCGTCGTCCGCCCGCTCCTCAATCGCGTCTCGACCGCGTACGACGAGGCGGGGCACGTGCCTGCGGGCTGGATCGCGACGATCTTCGTCGGCGTCCTCCTCTCGGCGTACCTCGCCGTGCTGATCGGCATCAACGCGATCTTCGGCGCATTCGTGATGGGCCTGATCATGCCGCGGCGCAGCGACCTCTCTCACGACGTCAGCCGACGGCTCGACGACTTTGTCGTCACGGTCCTCCTGCCGCTCTTCTTCGTGATCACGGGTCTGCGCACCAAGATCGGCGCGCTCGACCGGCTCGATCTCTGGCTGCTCACGCTGCTCTTGATCGGCGTCGCCGTGACCGGAAAGGGCGTGGCCGTGACCCTCCTCGGCCGGCTCGGCGGCTTCCGCTTCCGCGAGGCCGCAGCGTTCGGCGCGCTGATGAACACGCGCGGCCTGACCGAGCTGATCGTCCTCAACGTCGCGCTCGACCTGAACGTGATCAGTCAGGCGCTGTTCACGATGCTCGTGATCATGGCCCTCGTCACGACGTTCGCCACGGGGCCGCTGCTGAAGCTGCTCGACCCGCACGGGAAGCTTTCGACGCACCCGGAGGAGGACGTCCTGCAGGCGACGCGTGCGGAAGCGCCCGCGGTGCACGCAATCGTCGTCGCGCCGCAGGATCCGCGGCGGCTCGAGCCGCTGCTCACGCTCGCCGCGCCGCTCGCACGCTCGCAGCCCCCACGCGAGCTGATCCTCGCCGGTCTCGTCGTCCCGTCGCGAATCGCCACCGGGCTCGCGGCCAACGACCGTGAGCTGCGTGAGACCGCATCGGCCCTCGAGCTGACGCGAAACGCGCTCCGCGTGGACGGCGTCGAAGCGCGGTCGGTCGCCTTCACGACGCCGGATTCGGGCGAGGATCTCGTGCGTCTCGCCGGCGATCCGCGCATCGATCTCGTGCTTCTCGACGGGCGGCGGCCGCTCCTCGGCGACGGCGTGCCGCGCGGTGACGTCGGCGCGGTGCTCGAGCGCGCGCAGTCCGACGTCGCCGTGCTCGTCGAGCGGAAGGGCGTGCCCGTGATCGGTCCCGACCATCCGGTCGTGGTTCCCTTCGGCGGCGCCGAGCACGACTGGGCCGCGCTCGAGCTCGGCGCGTGGATCGCGACGGCCTACGAAGCGCCGCTGACCCTGCTCGGCGCCTCGTTCAATCTCGCCGACGGGACGCGCGATGCAAGCCGGTTGCTCGCGAACGCGTCGCTCGTGGTGCAGCAGCTGACCGGGACCGTGGCGCAACCTGCGCTTGCGAACCCCGGACCGGACGTCATCCGCAAGGCCGAGGGCGCAGGGCTCCTCGTGGTCGGCCTCTCCGAGCGCTGGCGGTCGGAAGGGCTCGGGCCGCTCCGTTCCGAGCTCGTGAAGTCGCCGCCCGCGCCGACGCTCCTCGTTCGTCGCGGCACGCGGCTCGGCGCGCTCGCGCCGCGTGACGACATGACGCGGTTCTCCTGGTCGTCCGCGGGGACTCCGGCGAGACAGTGAAGCGCGACTCTGGAAATGTCTCGTAGTTCGAAGTAGGGTCCTCCGCGATGCCACTCACGTCTCCTCGCGACTCGACGATCGCAGTGATCGGCGAGGGATTCGGGTCGCTCATCGTCTATTCGACAGCGGTGTATCTCGGTTTCCGGCCCGAGGAGATCACGATCTACGGGCCGAACGACAGCCCGGTGAAGACGTACCAGCAGTTCGCGTACAACCTGGGCCAGACCGTCTTGCGCTCCGAGTCGGAGTCGCACTTCCTGCCCGCGGACTGGCCGACGTTCGCACAGCTCGAGGCGTGGTCGCGACGAAGCGTCGAACCGCTCGTCCGCTCGACTCGCCGCCGCTACAACCCCGGCGTGCCGGACATCATGGCGCAGGCGAACATCGTCGCCCGGCGCCTCGGTTGGAACGACAACCGCTATCCGCACAAGGTCGGTTGGCTGCAGCGCGCCGGCACCACGAACGGTGATTCGCCGCACTTCATCCTCTTCGACGAGAACGCGAAGTTCGTCGGCCGCGCGAAGCACGTGATGCTCGCCGTCGGCCACGGACCGCTCTCGTATCCGCCGGTGCTCGCGAAGGCGCGGCAGGACCCGGCGATGGCCGACCGGATCGCCCAGGCGTACGCGCCGAAGCAGTACGACCCGAACGGCCGCTACATCGTGATCGGCTCGGGCATCGCGTCGGTGAACGAGTGGGCGAACATCCTCGACATCGGCGCGCGCTGCATCTCGCTCGTGCGCAATCCGACGCCGGACGAGCAGGACCTGAACACGCCGCGTTGCTTCTTCGAGGCGCTCGGCATCGACGCCTTCAACGCGCTCGACTTCGACGCGCGCATCGAGTTCCTCGGCCGCATCCTCAAGGGCACTGCGCCGCAGCGCCGAGGCTGGGACGTGAAGATCGCCGCCGGCCGCAACGAGGGCCGATTCGAGCAGATGCTCGGCGAGATCGACGAGGTCAAGCCCGGCCCGCTCGGTCTGCGTGTGCACATCATGAACAAGTTCGGCGAGGATCCCGGCTGGGTCGACGTCACCGGCGTGATCGCGGGCACCGGCTTCAACAAGTCGGCGCTCTCGGTACCGCTCCTCCGCCGGCTGATCGAGTTCTACAAGGTGCCGATCGACGGCGGCCGGATGAAGCTCCAGTCGAACTGCGGCCTCCCGGGTCTCGACCGCCCGGACTCGCGGTGTGCGGCGATGGGCATCCACGCGAACTCGGTGATCACGCACGGCGACACGATCGCCGGCGTCAAGTACATCGGCCGGCGCTTCGTCGCCGACGTGTACGAGGCGGAGAAGCCGAAGCCGCGTCGGTTCCCGTCGCGGCTCTCGCTGCAGCTTCGCCTGGCGGGCGAGACGGCCCGCACGATCCGTCGTCTCGAAGCGAAGGAGCAGCTGGCCTAATGTGTCCGACTGTCCTGGGGCGCGTCCAAACGCGCGTCGCGATCCTGATCGGTCCGGCGATCCTCGCGTCGATCCTGACCATCATCACCTCGAACGAGGGCTGGATCGTCACGATCGGCCTGTACCTGATGATGGGCGTCGCGCTCGACACCGTGGTCTACCCGGCGATCATCAAGTGGCAGCCGCCGTGGCTCACGTTCGTGCTCGCGATCGGCGAGTTCTTCCTGCTCTACGTGCTGGTGAAGGCGCTGAAACCCGGGCACGCGCCGTACGGCGACCCGCACCACTTCTTCGGCTGGGGCAGCGACTGGCGCCCGATCACGCTCTACTGGGTCAGCTGGGTGCTCGCGATCTGGACGAAGATCGTCGTGCTGCCGCTGATCTCGCTCTCCTGGATCGAGAACGGCGGCGAGTTCCGCAAGGTCGGCTGGTCGGTCGCGCCGGACTACGTGCCGCTGCCTGTCATCGCCGCGATAGACGACCGCGCCTCGGAGGGCAAGCTCCTGCGCGAGTTCTCGTCGGTGCACACGGTGCCGCAGCTGACGATGGCGCGTCCGCTCTCCGGCGTGCACCAGGTGATCGGCGTCACGCCGACGACCGAGGCGGTCGAGGGCGACAAAGCGCCCGCCACGAGCCCGGCTCCGACGGCGAACTAGCGCAGGCCCGTCATCGCGCCGTCGCGTCCGCGACGAAGTCCGCGATCGCGGTTGAGAACGCGCGCCGGCTCTCCTCCCAGGCATAGAACATGTGGCCGCCGAGGAAATGGCGCACGGTGATCCGCTCGGCGGTCCCCGGGTCGAGCCGCATCAGGTTCCGGAGACGGTCGCTCGCGTAGTACGGCGTGACGAGGTCGAAACGCCCGTGCGTGATGAACGCCTTCAGATGCGGGTTCAGCGACATGCCGTACCGGAAGTCGTCGGTCGCGCCGACCGGCGGGATGAAGAAATGCCGCTTGTCGTCGTCGCGCCACTCCTGGTTGACCTCGTAGCTGAGCAGCGTGTATTCGCGATCCGTCTCGACTCCGATCTCCGAGCGCAGCTGACGGTTGACCGCCGTCGTGAAGGCGGGTGCGATCCCCGAAAGCGTCGGATCCGGGCCGCCGAACGGCTCGCGGTCGGGGAACGGATCCGTGACCGTGATCGTCGCGTCGTAGAGGCCCACGACCTTCCGCTCGTCGCGCAGCAACTCGCGCGCGAACACGTTGATCGGGACGCGGCCCTCCGCGCGCGTGACCAGCTCGACGGGAAGGCCGACGAGATCGGCGAGCCGGGTGAGCACGCGCTCGCGATCGTCGGCCGGAAGCGCCGCTCCGCGCGTCAGGAAGCCCGCATAGTCGCCGGTCGCGAACGCCTCGGCCTCGCGCCAGACGTCTTCGAGCGGCGTCCCGCGCTCGAAGACGCGTGAGCGGCTGTGATGTGCAGCGGCACCCGCCATCGTCGGCACGAGGTCGACCCAACCGATCACGTCGTAGTCGCTCGCCGAGAGCGTCCCGATCTCGAGCGCGGGCGAGATGAGGATTGCGCCGTTCAGGCCGATTCCCGCCGTCTCCTGGAGGACGCGGACGAGGCGGCCGACGCGATAGCCGCCGTAGCTCTCGCCCGCGATGAACACGGGTGACCCCCACCGCCCGTTGCCCGAAAGCCAGCGGCCCATGAACTCCGAGAGCGACTCGAGATCGCGTTTGTAGCCGAAGTACTCCTTCGGGTCGGGCTCCTCGCCTTTCGTCGCCTCCGCGCCCTTCTTCGTCTCGTGGTCGTCCTTCGGCTTCGCCTCGTCGCGCTCGATGATCCGGCTGAAACCGGTGCCGACGGGATCGACGAAGACGAGGTCGGTGAACGCGAGCCACGACTCCTCGTTCTGGACGAGCCGCGGCGGCAGCGGCGGCAGCGTCCCCTCCGGGGGAAAGTCGACGCGCTGCGGCCCGACCGCACCCATGTGCAGATACGCGGACGACGCGCCCGGGCCGCCGTTGAACACGAACGTCACCGGCCGGTCGAGATCGTCGCCGTCGGCGACGTAGGAGACGGAGAAGATCTCGGCCGAGGGCTTCTCCTTTTTTCGGAGGACGAGCCACTTCGCCGTGGCCGTGTACTCGATCTCGCGCCAGGTTCCGCGTGTGGCCGCGCCGCGGGGCGGCTCGTGGTCCGGCTTGGTCAGTTTGGCATCGTCGTCTGCCATGGAGGGCCACGCTACCCGAGCCGGCTGAACAGCGGTGCCAGGCCCGAAGGGCCTGGCACCCGAGGTGACGCGGCCGTCGAGGCCGCGTCACCCCGCTTCGGCGACAGGCTCCTCGCCTTGGGCGATCTTCTCGCGCTTCGTCATCTGCGCGAGGTCGATCATGTGCGCGGGCGGAAAGTCGACGGCGATCGTCGAGGTGACGTTCAGCTCCGAGTCGATGTGGACGAGCTCGCCCGACTGGAGGAGGCGCCACGCGGCGTTCGTGTTCATCCGCTCGGAGGCGATCACGGCGGCGGGCAGGAAGGAGAGCTCGCGCGCCTGGATTCGCATTCCCTCGGTGCTGCGCTCGTCGAAGCCGTCGCCGGGATTGAAGCCGCCGACGGAACGCTCGAGGATCCAGAGCTCGTTCGTCTCCGGGTAGCGGAGCGCCCACAGATCGGTCGGCGTCGCAAGGATCATGTTCAGCGAGTAGAGCGAGATGTCGCCCGCGAGCTCGCGTGCCGCCGCCGCGATTCCGGCACCGACGTCGCCGCCCTGCTCGTCGATCGCCTTCGTCAGCATCGTGAAGTAGTGCTCCGAGTCGGTCTCGCCGTGCATCAGCTCCGTGTACGGGCCGAGGCGGCGGCGCAGCTCCTCGAGGTCGCCGACGATCCCGTTGTGCGCGAACACGCGCCCCTTCTGCTCGAAGGGATGCGTGTTCTCGAGCGTGTTCTCGGTCGCCGTCGCATGCCGGATGTGCGCGAGGAACGTCCGCGAGCGCACCTTCTGCGCGCCGGTGATGAACGTCTCGCTCCGGTTCGCCTGCGTCGGCTTCTTCCAGATCGACGCATTGCCCTCGTCGTCGAACGTGCCGAGCCCGACGCCGTCCGGCTGGTGCTCGCTCTGCAGCATCAGGCTCGTCGTGGCGTCGAGCAGCCAGAACGTCGCCTGGACCTCGTGCGTCCCGCCGGTCATGCCGAAAAGGCGGCACATCGGAGTGCTAGGCGGGCGCTCCGGCGACGCCGTGGCTCAACACGGCGTGGTCGGCATGCGCTGCGGTCTCCTGCACGAGGTCGGCCATGACCTCGGCCATCGTGCCGCGGGCGAACGCGGCGCGCCGGCGGGCGGCGCCGTTGCCCTCGACCAGGATCCGTTCGACCTCCTCGAGCGCGGCGTCGGCTCCCAGCTCGCGCGCGTACGGCATCGCGAGCTCCATCGTCGCACGCGCGACCTCGGGGACCGGCCGGAGCGCGCCGTCGTGCCAGACCTTCGCGCCGAGCCCGTCGCGCGCCGCGCGGAAGCTCGACTCCATCAGGACGTCGCGATGCTCCCAGCCGCCGCGGCTCTCGGCGGCGCGGATTGCGAGCGCGTGCACGAGCGCAGCGATGCCCGCGACGGTCAGGAGCGACGACTGGGCGTCCATCGCGCGCACCTCGAGCGTTCCGTGCACCGGCGCCGGCCGGATGTCCCACCAGAGGAACGTGTAGTCCGGCAGCTCGGCCGCCGCCGTGAGCGTGTCCACCCGTTCGGCGTACTCGTCGTAGGACGCGAAGATCGGCGGGATCTCGGAGCTCGGCAGCGCGCGGAACACGTGCGCACGTGCGGTCGCAAGCCCCGAGTCGATGCCGTGCCAGAACGGCGAGTTCGCGGCGAGCGCCTGCAGGAGCGGCAGGTGTGCGCGCAGGCCGTTGCACGCGCGGATCGCGGTCTCGCCGTCGGGCATGCCGACGTGGACATGCAGGGCGGCGGTCGGGGTTCGCTCCATGAGCCCGCGCATCTCGCGCGCGATCAGCCGGTACCGCTCGCTCGGATAGTGGACGACGTCGCCGAAGCGGCCGTTCGGGTGCAGGCCGGCGCCGATCGTGGTTGCGCCCACTGCGCGCAGCCGCGCACGCATTCGCGCGAGGCAGCCGACCGCCTCGATCGCGTCGGAGCAGACGGGCGTCGTCAGCTCCACGAGGGCTGCGAACGCCTCCGGCACCGCCGATCCTTCCGTCGGCGGAACCGTCACGCGTTCGAGCCAGTCCACGGCCGTGTGCTGGAGACAATGCGTCTCCGCGTCGACGAGGATGAGCTCCTCCTCGATCCCGAGCGCGAAGTCGGTCTCCGCGCCGAAGTTGACGGCCGGTATCGACTGCGTCACGGCGCGCTCGAGCTCGACACCATCTCCGCCTCGACAGCGCCCTCGCGCGCGACCTCGTCGTGCGCCGTCCGAACATCGAACGGCCGCGATGAACAACGCTCGCCGATCTCGAGCTCCGAGAACATCCCGTGGACGAACGGCCAGCCGATCGTCGAGCGGTCCTGCACAACGTCCTCCTTCATTCGGCGGGTTGCCCCGTCCGGGGATCATGGCTCGTTCCGGTCCGCACTTCAAGACACGGCGCCGGCCGCCTCTCTTCCCGACCGGTCAGATCAGCTGGTTCTCGCCGCCGAACTTCCGGCTGACGCTGCCGCCGGTGAAAATCTGGTGGATCCCGTCTGCGAGCAGGCTCGCCACCGGCACGACCGCGATGTTGTCGGGCGCGCCCGCACGCAGCGGGACCGTGTCCGTGACCACGACCTGCTCGAACGGCGAATTGCGGATGTTGTCGTACGCCTTTCCCGAGAAGAGCCCGTGCGTCGCGGCGGCATACACGCGCGCTGCCCCTTCGTCGAGCACCGTCTGTGCAGCGGCGCAAAGCGTCCCGGCCGTGTCGATGATGTCGTCGACGATCAGCGCCGTCTTGCCCTTCACGTCGCCGATCACGTAGCCGATCTCGGCGACCTGCTGCGCCGGACGCTCCTTCGTCATCACCGCGAGCTCGGCTCCTACCTTCTCGGCGAACTTGTGGTTCAGCTTCACTCGTCCGACGTCCGGCGAGACGACGACGAGATCCTCGATCGCGAGACCGCGGAAGTACTCGACGAGCAGGAGGAGCGCCGACGTCTCGTCGAGCGGCCTCGTGAAGAAGCCCTGCACCTGCGGCGCGTGGAGGTCGACCGTCAGCACGCGGTGCGCGCCGGCGGCCTCGAGCGCGTGTGCGATCAGCCGCGCGCTGATCGGCTCGCGCAGCTCCGACTTCTTGTCCTGGCGCGAGTAGCCGAACCACGGCATCACGGCGACGACGCGGTGCGCCGACGCTCCGACGGCCGCGTCGATCATCAGCAGCAGTTCGACGAGAGCGTCGTTCGGCGTCACCCCCGTCGTCTCGTTCATGCACGTCGACTGCACGATGAAGACGTCCGCGTCGCGGACCGGCTCGTCGAAGCGGCAGTAGACCTCGCCGGCCGAGAACGTCTTCAGCGTCAGCGGGCTGCAGCCGACGCCGAGCTCCTGGGCGATCGCGGTGGCGAGGTGCGGGTTTCCGCGGCCGGAGAAGAGCATCAAGCGCTTCTCCTGCGCGATCGGAGTGCCGCCCACCGGCACTCCCTGTTCGGATGCGGCCATCGCCCGACCGACTCTACAACTCGCGAAGCGAACCACCAACCCGCCCGCCTTGACGCACACGCGAGGGGCTGCCTACGCTCCCGCAATGCCGGGAGCGGCGCTCTAGATGGCTCGCGACGCGGCGCTCGCGCGCAGCGCGCTCTTCGAGGGTCTGAGCGACGACGAACTCGACGTCGTCGCCGAGCGCATGCGCGCCCGCCTGTTCGCACCCGACGAGGTGATCTGCAACGCGGGCGAGCAGCCGGACCGGATCTGGTTGCTCACGGGCGGCCTCGTCAGCTGGACCGCGGCCGCGACGGCAGGCGGCGACGAGCTCGTCCTGCGCATGCGCAAGGGCGACGTGATCGGCGCGCAGGACGCGCTCACCGGCAAAGAGCGCTCGGCGACCGTCGTCGCGAGCATGCGGACATCGACGCTCGAGCTCGACGCCGAGGACCTCGTCGAGCTGGCGCGGCGCTTCCCGCAGATCCTGATCAACGTGATCCAGACGCAGCGCGAGCGATTGTTCCGCGCGAGCGCGCGCAGTGCCGCGATCTTCAGCGGCAGCGTCCGGAGCACGGCGAATCGCCGCGGCGAGGAGCTGGGCATCGTCGCGGGGACATCGCTGGGCGGCGTCGTCGGTCGGCTCGTCGCCGCTGCGCAGACCGCGACGGCCCGTCCCGTCACCTTCCTCGACCGATCGCTCTCGTTCGCGGGAGCACTGACGGCGTCGGATGAGCTCGCGACGGAGAACGCGACTGTGCTCATCCCGGGCGATCTCGATCCGGAGAAGCTCGCGGTCATGCTCGACGAGGTCGACCGTGTCGTCGCCGTCGCCGGCAACGCCGGCGAAGCGGAGATGCTCGGGCGCGTGGCGGCGGCCGCCGAGGGCCGCAACCTCGAGATCGTCCTCGTCAGCGACGAGGCCCGGTCGGCGAGCCGCGCTTGGTCGCCCGAGCTCGTCAAGCGGATCATCCGCGACTGCCCCCGGCAGCCCGACTTCCCGCTCGCGGACGCCGACCTCGCGTGGCTCGCGCGGCACATCACGCGCACGAAGCTCGGCGTCGCGCTCGGCGCGGGCGGCGCCAAGGGGTACGCGCACGTCGGCGTGCTCCAGGTTCTGGAAGAAGACGGCTACACCGTCGACTACGCCGGCGGAAGCAGCATCGGCGGGTTCGTCGCCACGCAGCTCGCACTCGGCCATGACTCGCGACAGATCTACGAGCGGTTCCGGCGGGCGTTCAACGAGGACCGGCTCGGCAAGCTGTTCGGAGGCGCTTTCGGCGGCGGCACCGCCGGCGCAGAGGAGCTGATGCAGCTCCTGAAGGAGGCGACGGACGAGCGGTACTTCTCCCAGACCGTGATCCCGCTCGTGATCATGGCCGTCGACCTGACCGACCGCCTGCCGAAGGCCCAACGGACGGGCCAGCTCGCACACGCGCTGCACGCCGCGCTCGCGGTCGCAGGTGTCTTCCCGCCGCACGAGGAGAACGGACACCGGCTCGTCGACGCGATCGCGCTCGTGCCGGTGCCCACCGCCGCCGTCCTCCAGGACGGCGCCGACGTGGTCGTCTCCGTGAACCTGCTCGGCGCCGAGACGCTCGAGCAATGGCCCGACGCGTCGGCCGAGGAGGCCGCCGAGCAGCCGCCGCCGAAGCGGAAGAACATGCTCGATACGCTGCTCGAGGTGATGGACCTGAGCCAGGTCGACACCGCCGCGCGCTACGCCGAGCTCGCAGACGTCGCGCTGACGCCCCGGTTCGGTCCGGCCGACTGGCGCGACTTCGGGATGGCCGACCGCTTCCTCGCCGCCGGCCGCGCCGCCGCGCTCGGGCAGCTTGCGGAGCTGCGTGCGCTCTGCCGGCCGGTCGACCTCGAGACCGCCCGCAGGGAAGCCGCGCTCGTCTGATCCGGCCCCCGGACCAGCCGAAGTCGCAATTGTCACGCTCGCGCGAGTCTGTCAGAGTCATCGCTGTGGCCGCACGACCCGCCGGGGCGGGGTCGGCGACCTGAGCAAGGGACAGGCAAAACGCAGACGATGATGCCGACGCAGACCGCGAGCAGAGCCGACCTCGACGCGCGCCTGGCGCGCGCGGACCTCGGGCCGCGCCTGAAGGTGTGCGGCATCAAGGAACCGGCGGAGGTCGACCTGCTGGCGGGCCAGCGCGTCGACTTCGCGGGTCTCTGGTACGGCGTGCCCGGCGGCCCCCACGATCTCCCGCTCGACACGTGGCGGGCGCTCGCCTCGGCGACCGCGGCGACCGGGACGCTGACGCCGGTGCTCGTGACGTTCCTCAAGGACGTGGACGCGGTCCGGGAGGCGCTCGAGACGTCCGGCGTCCACTGGGTGCAGCTGCACGGCTATCCGACACCGGGGTTCGTCCGCGCGCTGAAGGAGCTCGGTCCCGACGTTCGCGTGATCAAGGTGCTGCACGTCAAGGGCGGCAAGTGCCTCGAGGAGAAGCTGTTCGGCGCCTACGAGAAAGCAGGCGTCGACGTCTTCCTGTTCGACGTCGTCACCGACGACGGCCGCGTCGGGAGCACCGGGCAGGCGATCGACGGCAAGCTCGTCGCATCGTTCGCCCCGAGCCTCACGCGGCCGTTCCTGCTCGCCGGCGGAATCTCGGCGGAAAACCGTGACGACTATGCGGCGGTCACGGGCAACCCGCTGTTCCTCGGCGTCGACGTCGACACGAACGCGCGTGACGGCGCCGGCCGGATCGATGCGGAGAACGTCGCCGCCATTCGTGCGGCCTGGAAGGAGGCATCCCGTGCCTAGCCGCTTCATCGATGCGCTGCTGGCCGCGCGCCTGCCCGTGATCATGGAGGTCAAGCGGCAGGACGGAAACGGCAACCCGCTGATGGGCGAGCGGTCGGTCGAGGACGTCGTCCGCGACTACGTCTCCGCCGGCGCGCCGTGCATCTCGGTCGTCACCGGCCGCTGGTTCGGCGGCAACGACGAGATGCTGCGCGAGGCGGCGGCGCTCACCGATCTGCCGATCCTCAAGAAGGACTTCATCACGCGCGAGCGCCAGCTCGCGGACGCGCGCGAGCTCGGAGCGTCCGCGGTTCTCCTGACGGCCAAGATCCTGCCGCAGGCAACGCTCGCGAAGCTGATCGACGCGACCGTGGCTCACGAGCTCACGCCGTTCGTCGAGGTCGTCGACGAGGACGAGCTCGCGCGCGTCACTCACCCGGAGGAATGCGTGGTCGCGATCAACAACAAGGACATCAACACCCGCGAGCGCGCGCCCGGCGACCTCGACGTCAGCCGTGCGCTGCTCGAGCCGGCCCTGCGTGCGGGGACGCCCTGCCCGGTGAGCGCGAGCGCGATCACCGACCCGGCGGTCGCGGCCGAGCTGATCGACGCCGGCTTCAAGGGGCTCCTGATCGGCACCGGTCTCCTGCGCAGCGGCAGCGTGCAGACGTGGGTCGACGAGTTCGAGCGGGCGCTCGGAAAGCTGCGTTCCTCCTCCCCCGTGATGCAGCCGTGACCCGGCCGACCCTCTACGACCGCTTCGCAGCCCATGCCGAGAGCCGTCCGGATGCGTCGGCGCTGCTCTGGGAGGACGAGACGATCTCGTACGGCGAGCTCGCGTCGATGGCCGACGACGCCTACGCCGAGCTCGAGTCGTCGCGCCTCCCCGACGACCGCCCGATCGGGCTGCGCGCGCGCAAGTCGCCGCGCGCCATCGCGCTCGTGCTCGCGGCGCTGCGCTCCGGCCGGCCGTTCCTCCTGCCTTCCGTCGAGCTCGCGCCGGAGACGCTCGCGAAGCTCTTCGCGCAGGCGGGAGCGAGTCGGGTGCTCGAGCCGCACGGCCCGCGCAGCGAGAGCACGAGTCTCCGCGCGATCGCGGATCCGGCGGCGGACATCGCGGACGACGAGCCTTCGCAGTGGCCCCCGCCGGGCGGCGGCGACGACGTGGCGTTCATGCTGACGACGTCGGGCTCGACCGGGCTGCCGAAGATCGTGCCGCTGCCGGCGGCGGCGGTCGACCGCTTCACCGACTGGGCGGCCGAGCAGTTCGAGATCGGGCCGGGCACGGTGGTCGCGAACTACGCTCCGCTCAACTTCGACCTCTGCCTCCTCGACATCTGGACGACGCTCAAGCACGGCGGCACCGTCGCGCTCGTCGACCAGGACAAGGCGACCCAGGCGGCGTATCTGGCCGAGCTCGTCGACGGCAGCAAGGTCGAGGTCCTGCAGGCCGTGCCGATGCTCTACCGCCTGCTGCTCGACGTCGCGCGGGAAGAAAATCGGAAGTTCGCCGGCGTCAGGCACGTGATCACGACCGGCGACAAGATCCCGCCCTCGACGCTCGAGGCGCTGCCGGAGCTCTTTCCGAACGCCCGGTTCTACAACATCTACGGCTGCACGGAGACGAACGACAGCTTCATCCACGAGTTCGTGGGGCTCGCCGAGGGCAACGTGCCGTCGAACGTCCCGATCGGCCGTCCGCTGCCAGATGTGAAGACGGTGATCCTCACCGAGGACGGACCGCCGCTCGAGGGCACCGGCACGGGCGAGCTGCTCGTCTCGACGCCGTTCCAGACGCGCGGCTACATGAATCAGTCGCTGAACCCGGACAAGTTCTCACCGCGCTCCGACAACGGCGCGGGCGAGATCATGTACTACCGCACCGGCGACATCGTCCAGGTACACGATGACGGGACGGTGACCCTCGAGGGCCGCGCCGACTTCTACGTGAAGGTGCGCGGCGTCCGCGTCAGCACGCAGGTCGTCGAGCAGGCGATCCTCGAGCACCCCGACGTCGTCGAATGCGCCGTCGTCGCGGTGCCGGACGAGCTCGCAGGCAAGAAGCTGCACGCCGTGATCAGGCGCTCGCCGGAAAGCAAGCTCAACAGCCTCGCGCTTCGGAAGCACTGCGCCGAACGGCTCGCACGGACGGAGATGCCGTCGACGATCGAGTTCGTGACGGAGCCGTTGCCGAAGACGTCCACCGGAAAAGTCGACCGCAAGCGCGTGCTTGCGCAGCTGGAGGAGATGAGCCACGCCCATGGATGAGACCACCCTGAAGATCAAGCAGTTCATCGTCGACGAGTTCATGCCCGACGTCTCGGTCGACGAGCTCGACTCCGACTTCGACCTGCTGACCGGCGGCGTCGTCGACAGCCTCGGGCTGCTGCAGGTCGTCGCCTGGCTCGAGTCGGAGTTCGACGTCGCCGTCGACGACTCGCAGCTCGGGCCGGAAAGCTTCCGCACGGTCGACGCGATCCGCGAGTACGTCGAGCAGGCGAAGGAGACGTCGAGTGCCTAAGCGCTCGCCCTCCCCCGCGCTCGAAGCGCTCGTCACCCACAGCTATCCGATCGAAGCCGCCGTCTGGGGGGACTTCTGGGACCGGCTCGGGGCCGGGGAGCTCGAGCAGGGCGAGGCGCTCGCCGTCGTCTCGTCGCTGACGTCGCAGATCCCGGACGGCAGCTCCGTCAGCGAGCTGCTCGCGTCACTGCGCGAGCGAAACCCGCAGCCGGGCGCGCCGTCGCAGCCGACCGTGAACATCGTCGGCACCGGCGGCGGGCCGAGCACGTTCAATCTCTCGACGGCGTCGGCGTTCGTCGCCGCAGCGATGGGCGCGCGGGTGATCAAGACCGGCTCCCGCGCCTACGCGAGCAGGACCGGCTCGATCGACCTGCTCGACCGGCTCGGCATCCATCTGACGACGACCTACGAGCAGACCGAGGAGATGCTCGAGCAGTTCGGGATCGCGTGCTGCGGTCCGTTCGTCTATCCGAAGGAGCTGCGCGTGATCGCGCGGAGCATCCTCCCGTTCGGGATGAAGACGGTCGGACGGTTCTTCAATGTGATCGGCCCGTTCCTCGCCGCGATCCCGGTGACGGTGCAGATCACCGGCGTTTCCGACCACTCGGTGCTGCCGACGTTCCACCAGCTCGTCGCGGAAGACGACACGAAGCGCTACTGGATCACGTCGAATGACCTCGGCGTCGACGAGCTCCTGAGCATCGCGCCGAGCCGCGTGTACGACAGCGGCCGCAAGGAGGAGTTCACGCTCGACCCGCGCGAGTACGGCCTCGGCGGCGGCTCGTTCGACGACCTGCTCCCCGTCACCGATCTCGACGACACCGTCACGCACTTCCTCGCGCTCCTTGCCGGAGACGGGCCGACGGCCGCGCTCGAGAGCATCCGCCTGAACGCGTCCGTGCTCGCGATGAACGCCGCCGTGTTCGAGGACCTGCCCTCGGCGCTCACGCACGCGGCCGAGGTCATGTCGAGCGGCGAGCCGGGACGGCTGATCGAGCGGATCCGCACGGCGACGGCTGCGGAGGCGCCCGCTCGGTGAGCTCCGTGTTCTTCGCCGATCGCCCCGAGGGCCGGCCGGGGCTCGCGCTCTTTCTGAACGCGGGCGACCCGCCCTTCGACGTCTTCCGCGAGCTCGTGTTGCGGCTCGACGCGCACCGCGTCGACTGCCTCGAGCTCGCGGTGCCGTTCCCGAACTCGCCGAGCGACGGGCCGGTGATCCGTGCGTCCGCGGACCGCGCGCTCGCGGACGGTGTCGAGCGTGACGCAGTGCTGCGCTTCATCGAGCAGGTGCGGCCCGAGCTCACGCATCTGAAGATCGCGCTGCTCGCCGACTGGCGGCACTCGATCCGAGATCTCCCGCTGCGCGAGTTCCTCGAGCGCGTGCGTGACTCGGGTGCAGACGGCCTGCTCGTGCACGGCATGCCGCCGCGCCTGCGGCCGGGGTACTACGAAGAGGCTCGGGCGGTCGGGCAGCCGATCGTGACGACGTGCTACTCGAACTCGAGCCCGGAGGTGCTGGAGGAGGCGGCCGACAACGGCTCGGCCTACATCTATCTCGTCTCGGCATATGGCAAGAGCGGCACGGTCGGCCCGCCCGACCACAGCACGCTCGTGCCCGTGCTCGAAGCGCTGCGCGCGCGGACGAAGGTGCCGATCGCCGTCGGCTTCGGCGTCAAGACTGCGCGCGACGTCGAGGGACTCGGCGTCGTCGGCGCCGACGCCGCGATCATCGGCACGGCCGGCGTCGCCCGCGTCGCCGATGCACGCGCGACCGGGCGTGACGTCCTGGAAGATTTAGAAGCGTTCCTTGTCGAGCTCGGTGCTGTCCCCGCAGCGGCCGGGCTCGCCGAATGACAACCCACGAAGCGAGGAGGTAAGCGGTGCTCATCAGAAAGCTCGATGAGGTCAAGTGCGTCGAGTGGGGGAACGGCCTCAGCCGCCGGTTCCTGCTCGAGGCCGACGGCATGGGGTACACCGTGACCGACACGATCGTCCGCGCCGGCACCACGTCGCTGATCGAGTATCGGAACCACCTCGAGGCCTGCTACTGCATCGAGGGGAGCGGCTCCGTCGTCGAGATGGACGGCACCGAGCACAAGATCGAGGTCGGCACGATGTACGCCCTCGACAAGCGCGACCCGCACTACCTCAAGGGCGGCGACAACGAGGATCTGCGGCTCGTGTGCATGTTCACGCCGGCGCTCCAGGGCGACGAGCACCACGACTTCTCGAAGGAGGACGCGTCCGCGTACTGAGATGAGCGCGACGACCGAAAAACCAAAGCGGGCCGACCCGTACAGCTGGACAGACGAGGAGAAGGCGCTCCGCAAGTCGCTCGAGCCGTATTTCGAGCGGCTGTCCGCGGGCCACGTGGATGACGACGTCAACGCAGAGTTCCCGCGCGAGAAGTGGAAGCTCATCCAAGAGAGCGGTGTCATCCGCATTCCGTTCGACGAGCAGTGGGGCGGCCTCGCCCACGACGCGCTGACGCTCGTCTACGTGCTCGAGCATCTGGGCTACGGCTGCGAGGACGCCGGCCTGCTGTTCACGCTCGCAACGCAGATCGTGAGCATGGCGGTCCCGCTGACGAAGTTCGGCTCGGACGAGCTGAAGGAGCGCTATGTCCGAAAGATCATCGACGGCGAGCTCATCACCGCGCACGCGATCTCGGAGCCCGGCGCGGGCTCGGACGCAACCGCGATGGCGACGAGCGCCGTCGAGGACGGCGACTCCTATGTGATCAACGGCAAGAAGGCGTTCTGCACGAGCGGCCCGATCGCCGATCTGATCACGGTCTACGCGACGACCGACCCGAGCGCCGGCGCGACCGGCATCAGCGCGTTCGTCGTCGAGCGCTCGAACCCCGGCATGAAGGTGAGCGACCCGATCCCGAAGATGGGCCTGAACACCTCCCCCATCGGCTCCATCGAGTTCACCGACTGCCGCGTGCCGAAGGACCACATGATCGGCAAGCCCGGCGGCTCGTTCTTCATGCTCGAGCACGTGATGACGTGGGAGATCCTCGCCATCTTCGTCATGATGGTCGGCGAGATGCAGCGGCGCATGGAACGCTGCATCAAGTACGCGAAGCGGCGGGAGCAGTTCGGCGCTCCGATCGGAGCGAACCAGTACGTCGCCGGGAAGATCGTCGACCAGAAGATCGGCGTCGAGACGTCGCGCCTGCTCCTCTACAACGCGGCGCAGCGGTTCGCCCGCGGCCGCAGCGTGATCAGCGAGGTCGGCATGGCGAAGCTCTACACGAGCGAGGCCAATCTGCGCTCGGCGCTGGACGCGGTGCAGATCTTCGGCGGCAAGGGCTACATGCGCGAGGACGGACTCGAAAAGGAGCTCCGCGCGGCCGTCGGCGCTCCTATCTATTCGGGCACGAACGAGATGCAGCGCATCCGGATCGCATCGATGCTCGGCCTCGTGAAGCCGGGATTCAAGTCCTTCTGAGAGGAGATCATGGCAACCGATACCGCAGCGCCCAGCGTCCCGCAGAACGTCCTCGACTTCCTCGCCGAGCACAAGAAACTGACGCTCGCGACCGCCTCGACGACCGGCGTCCCCCGCGCGGCAGCGTTCATGTTCGTGAACGACGGGGCGATCATCTATTTCTGGACGCGACCGGAGACGACGACGGCGAAGCAGATCGAGCAGAACCCGATCGTGTCGTTCTCCGTCGACGACTACGTCGAGGACTGGACGCAGCTCAAGGGTGTCCAGGGCGCCGGCGAATGCCGTGTTCTGCTGAATGCCCAGGAGATCACGAACGTCGCACGGCTGTTCGCGGAGAAGTACCCCGCGGTGAAGGCCGGTAGCGCGACGACGAACATCTCGTTCTTCCGGATCACGCCGACGCAGCTGCATTACCTCGACAACACGCAGGGCGGTACGCGCCGCAGCGAGGACGAGTTCGGGCTCGACTTCAAGCGCGAAGTCGTCTACAGCGTCTTCACCGGCCTGCCGCGGCAGCGGCAGCTCGGCTTCACCGGCGAGCTGCAGCCGGTCAACGTCTCGGCGGGCGACGTGATCGTCCGGCAGGGCGCACCCGCGGACAAGATCTTCATCATCGTCAAGGGCGAGGTCGCGGTCGAGCGGGAAGAGCCGGACGGCCGTCTCGTCGAGCTCGAGACGCTGCGCGACGGTCAGTTCTTCGGCGAGCTCGCGATCCTCCGCGACACGCCGCGCGAGGCGACGGCGACTGCAAAGACCGACGTGACGCTGCTGGCCATGCGCCGCGACACCTTCCAGCGGCTCGTCGCGGGCTCGCTCGGGGCGAGCGAGGACTTCGACCAGGTGATCAAGCAGCGCATGGAGCACGGAGGGGTCTAGTGGCCGCCACGGTCGAGCGTACCGCCACGTCGGCGATCCAGACGCCGTTCAGCGGTCAGGAGTTCAGGCAGGCGGTCGGGTCGTTCGCGACCGGCGTGACCGTCGTGACGACGAACTCCGGCAGCGAGAAGTACGGGATGACCGCGAACTCGTTCACGTCGGTGTCGCTCGACCCGCCGCTCGTCCTCGTGTGCGCGATCGCGGGCACGGAGGGAAGCGAGGTGATCGCGCGCAACGGCAAGTTCGCGGTCAACGTCCTTGCGGCGGACCAGGAGCCGATCTCGCGCTACTTCGCCTCGAAGGACCGGCCGCGCGGCGCCGATGCGTTCCGCGACATCTCGCACCGCGAGGGCGTCACCGGCTGTCCGATCATCGACGGCGTCGCCGGCCACCTCGACTGCCTGCTCCACGCAAGGCACGAAGCCGGCGACCACGTCATCTTCATCGGCGAGGTGCAGGCGCTCGACATGAACCCCGACGCGCTGCCGCTCCTCTTCCACGGCGGCAAGTACCGGCTCGTCCGCGACTGAACGGAGATTCGCGGGGTCCGACCCCGCGGTTGAAGGCGTCTCGCTCGTGGGGGTCAGGCCCGAAGGGCCAGACCCCCACGAGCGAGCAAAGCGGAGCGGTCGCACGTGACCAGGCGCCGCGCAGCGGCGCCGAGCAACAGGTCAGGCCCGAAGAGCCAGACCCCTGAAGCCTTCGTCGCCGCGCCCGACATGTGCGGGCGCGGCACCCGCACCGATCGGCCCTCGGGTCACGAGCGAGCAAAGCGGAGCGGTCGCACGTGACCAGGCGCCGCGCAGCGGCGCCGAGCAACAGGTCAGGCCCGAAGAGCCAGACCCCTGAAGCCTTCGTCGCCGCGCCCGACATGTGCGGGCGCGG